>ERZ507033.1168-NODE-1168-length-10582-cov-6.199487_pt1 | contig 10582 bp, 8 predicted proteins | sample MGYA00512874_ERZ507033 | MGnify/ENA metagenome assembly ERZ507033
TCTTTCCCATGCCGAGCTCGCCGGTGTAGGCGATGACGGTCCCGCGCGGCAGTTTGCGGGCGACCTGCTCGCCGAGCTGCTCGGTCTCCTGCTCACTGTGTGAAAGATGCTCCACGGCAAATGCCCCCTTTCGACCCATTCTAAAGGTATAGTATAGCACACCGCAGCGCGATGCGCAATTCCTTTTTGCATGAACAGAGTGTAAACAGTGGAAGAAAGAAAAACGCGCGGTTTACAGACAGGCGGAATCGTGCTATACTGATACATCATTCCAAGAATTTTCGGCAGAGGAGGGAAGAACCGATGGGACGAGTGCGGGAAACGCTGCATGACGTGCTGCGCCAGACCGACGCGGTGCTGCTCGCGCTGTGCGTGGCCTCGACGCTCTACGGCATGGTGCTTATCGCCAGTGCGACAAGCTTTCGCGGCACGCTCAAGTACGTTGCCGTGCAGGGCCTCGGCCTGCTCATCGGGCTGGCGCTCTACCTCTTCCTCTCGAGCATCGACATATTCGAGCTGGCGAAGCAATGGAAGTGGCTGCTGGGCTTCAACATCGGCTTTCTCCTGCTGCTGCTCACGCCCTTCGGCCAGACGCGAAATGGCAACCGCGCGTGGCTCGGTGTGAATGACATCGGCAAAAACCTCGGCGTTGGCTTCCTGCGCAATTTCCCCGTCACGGTGCAGCCGGCGGAGGTCGTAAAGATCTTTTTCATCGTTTTGCTCGCCTATCAGCTTGCGCTGCTGAAGGATAGGCGAGACCTTGTGCGCTTTGAAAACGTCATTCAGCCGACGGCGCATACCGCTTTTATGGTGGGGCTGATCGTCGTCATCTCCGGCGACGCGGGCAGCGCGCTGGTGTATCTCTTCATCTTCATCTGCATGGTCTTTGCCGCGGGTATGGCGAAGCGCTGGCTGGCGCTGGGGCTCGGCGGCGGCGCGGCGGCGTTTCTTGCCGTGTGGCATCTGAACCTGCTGCCGAGCTATATGCGCGACCGCTTTCTTGCCGTCCTCGACCACAGCTATCAGCCCGACGACGCGGGCTTTCAGCAGACGCGCGGACTGATGGCGCTCGGCTCGGGCGAGCTGACCGGACAGGGACTGTTCCACGGCGCGCAGACGCAGTCATCTAATGTGTGGAGCATCCCCGAGCGGCAGACGGACTTCATTTTCTCCGTCTGCGGCGAGGAGCTGGGCTTTCTCGGCTGCGCGCTCATCATCGTGCTGCTGCTCGCCATCGTGGTGCGCTGCCTGCTCGTCGCGCGCGACGCGGCGACGCCGATGGAGAGCTACGTCTGCGTGGGCATGGCGGGTATGCTCATTTTCCAGACCATCGCGAACATCGGCATGTGCCTGTTCCTGATGCCGGTCATCGGTCTGACGCTGCCGTTTTTCAGCTACGGCGGCTCGTCTATCGTCACGCTTTTTGCCGCCATGGGCATCGTCTCGGGCGTGAAAAAGCGCTCGCGGCCCGAGTGGCTGACCAACTGAAAAATTTGGAAAGAGAAGCGTCCGCGCCGCGGACGCTTCCCTTTTTGCATAAAGCTCCCTTTTTCACAAAGAATAACCGTACCACACTGAAAAAGGGAGGAACCGATTTTGAATACCGATAAGAACAGAGAGCTTTTATGGCGCACGGTGCCGTTCGTCATGGCGATGCTGCTGCTCGCGCTCACGGGCATTCCCGCCTCGGCCATCTTCAGACGGGAGAAGGCGGCGCCTGCGGCGGACGCGGGCGCGCCCATCGCGCAGAGCATTGACGTGCGTGTCTACCGCGGCATCCCCTACACCGGCACGCTCGCCGCCATCGACCGCGAGGGCGGCGAGGTGAGCTTCGCCATTGCCGAGCAGCCGTCCAAGGGCACGGTGACGCTCGACGGCGAGACCTTTGTCTACACCAGCGCGAAGAACAAGACCGGCGTGGATCGCTTCACCTACACCGCGACCGACGCCGCGGGCAGCACCTCGGCCCCCGCGGAGGTGCGCATCACCATCGTGCGCGCCAAATGCGGCGTGACCTATGACGACATGGTGGAGAGCGCTGCCTACACTGCGGCGGTGGACCTGGCGGAGCACGGCGGCGACGGATACGTCTCCATGCGTGATGTGGCCCGGCGGCAGGAGCTGTCGGACAAGTATGCCGGGCAGGTCATGTCTCTGCTGAGCCGGGCCGGGCTGGTAAGCGGCATCACCGGTAAGGGCGGCGGCTACCGCCTGACCAGAAAGCCGGAGGAGTATCCCCTGGGGGAGATCCTGCGTCTGACGGAGGGTTCCCTGGCTCCTGTGGCCTGTCTGGAGGAGGGGGCTCACCCCTGTGACCGGGCGGCCCAGTGCCGGACCCTGCCGGTGTGGAACCGGCTGGGGCAGATCATGGGCGACTATCTGGACAGTGTGACGCTGCGGGACCTCCTGAAAACCGATGAATAACCCCCGCGCCGGGCTTTTGGCTTGCCAAGAGTCCGGCGCGTATGCTATACTGGACAAAAATACCACGCAACCTGAGGTTTCCTGCCGCTTTCCGGGAATTTTTCCCGGCGCAACCTGAGGTTGGTGGCATTTCCGCCCGGCGGGGCGTACAATAGGACCACATAAACGGGGGCATTCCCCCCGGAAAGGGAGGCATGCGGCATGATGGACAGCTTTTTCTTCGGCGGCGGATTTGAGATCGTCTTTTTCCTGATCTTCGGCGTGATCGCGGTGATGATCCTGGTAACGGTGTTCCGGGGCCTGTCCCAGTGGAACAAAAACAACCATTCTCCCCGGCTGACGGTGGAGGCCCGGGTGGTGACCAAGCGGCAGAACGTTTCCCATCACCACAGCGGCGACCATATGTCCACTACGTCCTCCTGGTACTATGTCACCTTCCAGGTGGAAAGCGGCGACCGGATGGAGCTGCAGATGACGGGACCGGAATACGGCATGCTGGCCGAGGGCGACCGGGGACGGCTGACGTTCCAGGGCACCCGCTATGTGAGCTTTGAGCGGGAATAAGGAGGAAAACAGTATGGCAATGGTTCAGTGCAAAGCCTGCGGGAAAATATACGATTACGAGAAAAACGGCTGCTGCCCGTCCTGCGGCGCGTATAACCGCCCGCCCCGGCGGGAGCGGGTAGACGCCGACGGCACGGTGCACCACCTGACGGGGCAGGAGCGCCGTTCCGTCCCCCACGGGGGCAAGGTGTGCTTCGAGAAGAAGGAGTGCCACGAGAAGAAGGTCTGCTTCGAGGACAAGGCCCGCAAAAAACCGGCCCACAGGTCCTTCAGCCTGACGTCCGGCCAGCGAGTCCTGCTGGTGTTTATGCTGTTTGTGGTTCTGGGCGTCATCGCGTCCTTTGCATCCAGCGGCCGGCTCCATTGGGGCGGCTCCCGGGAGCCGGACACCCCGTCCTATCCGGCCCATAACGTCAGCGAGGACCCTGCCGTGCCCTCCGACGACTGGCTGGCCTGGGTCCCCTGGCAGGATGCGCTGGTGGGCCTGGCGGACTTTGACTACGCCGACGGCCAGCTGACGGTGTGGCTGTACATAGGTCTGCCCGCGGACCAGGTGCTGCCGGACCAGATCCAGCTGTACGGCGTGGATGCGGACGCAATGGACTATTCCCTGGAGCCTGAGCTGGCCTCCGAAGCGTCTTACCTGGGTGACAGCCAGTGGCGGCTGACCTTCCCGCTGCCTTCGGATGATCTGTATTACGACGGCACTCTGGGGCTGTCGTTCCTGGACGACCAGGGCGTTGAGGAAAACTCCTTTCTTATTCCGGTCTTTCTTACCACCTGACAAAATGGCGCTTGTCAAAAAGGATGTTGCCCTTTTTGACAAGCGCCAGCCGCCTGCGGGCGGCATTTCTTTTTTTGATTACATGGTCACGCCCTGGCCGCAGGCCAGGTCGCAGATGGCAGCGGCGGCATTCTGGGGGAACTGTTCCTCCCGGCGGCGCAGCATGGCCGTGGGGTCAATGGCCCCGGAAATCACGCCGGACAGCAGGGGCGTCAGCTCCTCGTCGTTTTCCACCGCCAGAGCATAGCCACGGCCCGTCATAAAGCCAATATTGCGGCTTTCACAGCCGGGGACGGCATTGAGATACAGCAGCGGCGTCCGGGAGGCCACCGCCTCGGCGGTGGTAAGGCCCCCGGCCTTGGAGATCAGCAGGTCCGACGCCTGCATATAGGCGCACATCTGGTCCGTAAAGCCCAGGACCCGGACCCGGGGATTGTCCACGAAGTCGTCGATCATCTGGCGATGCATCCGCTGGTTGCTGCCGCACACGGCCACCAGCATGTCGTCGTGGCCCAGCAGCCCGGCAATGCAGGCGGCGGTGGAGCGCAGGGGGCCTGCCCCCATGCTGCCGCAGGCCAGGGTGAACACGTGGCGGCAATTGTCCAGACCCAGCTGCCGCCGGGCGGCGGCCCGGTCCGGCATACGGCAGAACTGCCGCCGGATGGGGATACCCGTAGCGTAAATGCGCTCCCGCGGCAGACCGGCCGCCTCAAACTCCGGCGTCAGCGCCGGATGGGGGATGCAGATGCCATCCAATTGCAGCTCACCCACGCCGGGGGAGCAGGTGAAGTCAGTAGCCACGAACCAGGCGGGCATCCGCAGACCGTAGCTGCACCGCAGCTCCGTCATCATCATGGCCGGAAACACATGGACGCAGATGGCCGCGTCGGCTCCCAGATCCATCAGCGCCTCATACAGGGGGCCAATGCCCCGGATGCTGTTTTCATACAGCAGGGGAGAGGGGCGCTTTTCCTCCCGGCGGTAGCCGGCGCCGTACAGCTTGGGGGTGTAGCGATAGGCGAAATCGTGGCCCCGGCTGATAAGGTCCGCAGCGCCCTTGGGCAGAAAGTCCAGGGTGTTGTAGGTTTTGCTCTCGTGGCCCCGGGCGGCCAGCTCCTCCGCCAGGGCGGCGGCAGCGGCGTTGTGTCCGCCGCCGGTGTTGCAGGAGAGAATAGCAATTTTCATAGATTCTTCTTTGTCTCCTTCTCCGCCAGTCGAAGCAGGCGGGGGCGGTTATAGCGTTGGATCAGGATAAAGCTCACGTTGCCCAGCAGGTTGTACACCAGCCACAGCAGCCAGGACCACACGCTTTTCCACAAAAATAGCATGCCCACAGACAGAACGATGAGCCAGCAGTGGACGCACTCGGCCACGCAGGTCTCCTGTACCAGGGACATGGGGTCAGCCGCCGACAGCTTCTTTTTCACCATGTCCGGCATCAGGCGGCTCATGTCCGGCAGACGGTCCTTCCAGCGGCGGATGTGCAGCTTGTTATATACCCGTCCGCCCTTTTCCCAATCCCGGCACCGGTAGGGGGCCTGATGGGGGTCAAACCAGCGGCGGGGCAGGGCCTGTCCCACCGGGTGGGCCAGAATGCCCAAGGCCGCTGCGTACAGAGCGGCCCGCCAAAAACCGTGCATGCGCTGTCCTCCATTCGTGTATTACAGCACATCATACCAGATATAGGGATAAGAATCAAGCACTTGGACGAAAAATGTGTAATACTTTGCCTGACTGGATGACTTTTTGCACCTGTCAAGAAAAATTGTCTGAAACAAGCAAAACCCTCGGCGCATCGCGCCCGCATTTTCAGAACTTTTATAAAAGCTCTGAAAATGCTTTTGCGCTTGTCAAAAATCCTTTTTGACAAGCGCAAAGCCCCCGGTGCCGTACACCGGGGGCTTTGCTTATTGGAAAATTGGGTTAGGCAACGCGCTTGCCCTTATAGCGAGGAGTAACCGCCATGGCCACCAGGCCGCAGCCGCACAGACCCGCCAGGGCGAACCACAGAGCCGCACCCTTGTCACCGGTCTTGGGGCCGTTGTCGCCGGTATTGCCGTTGTTGCCGGTATTGCCGTTGCTGCCGGTATTGCCGTTGTTGCCGGTATTGCCGTTGTTGCCGGTATTGCCGCTGCCGCCCGTATTGCCGTTGTCGCCGGTGCTGCCGCTGCCGCCGGTGCTGCCGCTGCCGCCGGTGCTGCCGCTGCCGCCGGTGCTGCCGGAGTCGCCGCCCTGACCGGGCTGACCGGGCTGACTGGGCTGGCCGCTTCCTCCGGCGTCACCGCCGGAGCCGCTGCCGCTGCCGCCGGTGCTGCCGCTGTCGCCGGTATCCTGCTTCTGGCCGCAGACAGAGCACACGCCGTTCACATAATCGTGGGCGCCGAAGCCGTCCTTCTGGCTGTTGTCGGTGACGGTGCAGCCGTCGGCCAGGCAGTCATGCCAGTGATTCTCGCCGTCAGAGGACCAGGTATCGGACCACTGATGGGTATGCTCCTTCACCAGGGGCTTGTCCTCGGCGCTGTACATGCGCCACAGCTGGGTGCCGTAGAAGGGATTGGCGGTGCCCATATACACGCCGTTCTCGGTGGAGCAGATGGTGCGCAGGCCGTGGTTGGAGCCGTCGCCGAAGCCGTCCCGGGTGATGGCGTCGAAATTCACGCCGTCCTTGGACACCAGCAGGTCAAAGCCGTTCTCGCTCTGCTGGGCATAGTAGTTGCAGCCGAAGTAGTACACAAAGTTGTGGATCAGGTCGTCATACACGGCCTTGTCCAGGGCGGCAAAGATGGCCTTCACGGCGCTTTGCAGGTCATCCTTCAGGCCCTGGGTGTCGGCGCTGCACATAGCCACGCCGGTGACCTGGGCGTATTCCTGGGCAAAGTCTGCGCTGTCCAGCTTCACGCCCAGCAGGTCGAACACCTTCTGCTTGAAGGCCTCATACTCCTCCAGCATGTTCCGGTAGCCGGGCACGGGGTTCTTATCGGCGGACATATCCGTGGCAAAGCCTGCCAGCATCTGATACAGATGGGCGGTATACTTGGTAAACAGGACCTTGTCCAGGAACCAGGTCAGATACTTGTTGTCGTGCTGCTGCAGAACCTCCAGCACGGCGTCCTTCAGCATATCGGCCCGGCCGCTGATATCGGCATAGTCCATATTGGCCACCTGACCGTCGGTGATCTGGGTGAAATGATAGGTCAGAGTGGAGGTGTCATAGGTGCCGATGTACAGCTCACCGTTGTGCTCGCCGTAGCGCCAGATATACTGGTTGGAGTTGTTGCCCAGACCCGCGCCCAGGTTGCCGATGGGGCCGTCGGGGAAATAGGGGTTGTCGTCCTTACCGGCCACCTGCTGGAAGTTGCCGTTGGCGTCCATGCGGTACAGATAGATGGAGTGGTCCAGATCGTTGTACAGCAGCTCGAAGTTGCCGGAGGCGGGGATCTCCGCCAGGTCCAGCATGGGATCGTTGTAGGTGCCCAGGTACAGATAGCCGTTGTACACCCACATGTTGCAGCTCATGGAGTAGTTGATGCCCAGGCCGAAGCCGTAGCCGCTGGTGCCGTGGTCACCGATGACCTGGGTCCAGGTGAAGCTGCCGTCCTCGTGCTTGTCGCCGCGGTACATGGCGAAGCCCTGCTTGTTGATGTGGCCGTCGATGGACTTGTCGGTGACCACGGTGACGTACATGGAGCCGTTATACTCGATGATGTCCCAGATACCGCCGCCGTTGAGGCCGTCGGTCTTCATAACGGCGGGCAGGCCGTCAAAGTCGTCCTGATCTGCCACACGCCGCCAGGAGCTCAGACCCGCGGTGGGATCGGAGCTGGCCACGATGATGCCGCCGGGGGTACCCTTGCCGTCGTAGTTGTCCGTGGCCAGGCACATATAGATCTCGTCGTCAAACACCAGCAGGCCGTGAACGCCGTTGGACACGCCCTGGGTGTAGTTGATGTTGTGATAGGCGATGGAGCACTCGTTGGTCTCGGGGTCCACCTCGATGAGGGTGGCCGTGGGGCTGCCCATACCGGCGAAATAGATCTTGCCCTTGAATTCAAAGGCCATGCGATAGCCGGCCAGATAGTTCACGCCCTTCAGATAGGGGGGATAGCCGGGGAAGATGTCGGGGTAATCCTTCAGGATGTCCCGCTCCCGGAAGATCACCTGGGCCTCGCCGGTGTAGCGGTTCACAGCCATGATCACGGGGGTCCACTGGGACATGGGGGTTTCGTCGAAGGTGTCCGTGCCGAACATGACCTTCACAAAATCTGCCGCGGCCCGGCTGGTGTCCACGTTCTGATCCAGCTTGCCTTCCTTCTTCATGGCGTCCAGGGACGTCTTGACGTTGTTGTGATAGATGTAGTAGGTGGAGTTGTAGCAGGTGCCGATGTAAACGTAGTCACCGGCCTCAGCCATGGACCAGGAGTAGCTCTGGCCCCGGTCCTGCAGATCACCGGTCAGAATGCCGTCCACCTCTCCGGCGCCCAGCGTGGGGTGGGAGACCTTGTCGATGGTGTAGCCGCCCTTGGAGTAAACACCCTGCTCCAGGGGCTCGTAGCTGATGGTGTCGTCGTCATTGCGGACGGCGACTGCCAGTGCGCCGCTGACCAGGCTGACCGTCATAACCAGAGCCAGCAGAACAGCGGTGCAGACTTTGAACGCTTTGTGCATGTTATCCCGCTCCTTTAAAAACAATTTGCCTGTCCTTGCACGAAAAACACTTCATCTATAATATGTGCGCCAACAGACACACAGTAATTTAACATAATTCGCATCCTTTTACAATAGATAACATCTGAAAAATACAATAATTTCTGCTTATAACAGAAAAAAGAACGGGCGATGACGGCGTTTTTTGCGGAGTTTTCTTATAAAGGCAGCGAAATGCGGAAAATTTTGCCCAAAGGCGGTTGCCAAAGGGCGGCAAGAGGTGGTAAAATGAACGTATCCTATTCCAACCGGCGGCGGCCACTCCACTTTTTGGCCCCTTGCCGGAAAAACAAAGGAGGAACAAGGTCCCGCTGAGACTGGCGGTGCGGCAGTGTGGAGACCTGCCGTAAGGCGCTGCGGCTTTGCCGGGCGCGAGACCGTTCCCTGCGGAGGCAGAACGGTTACAGTCTGTGCATATGGCAGAGGTCATTCTGAAAAACCTCAAGAAGGTGTATCCCAACACCGAAAAGAAGAAAAAGGCCAAGAAGGGCGAGCCCGAGAAAAAGACCAGTCTTCAGATCACCGACGAGGGCGTTGTGGCGGTGCAGGACTTCAACCTGCACATTGCGGACAAGGAGTTCATCGTTCTGGTGGGTCCCTCCGGCTGCGGCAAGTCCACCACCCTGCGGATGATCGCCGGTCTGGAGGATATCTCCGGCGGCGAGCTGTACATCGGCGGCAAGCTGATGAACGACGTGGAGCCCAAGGACCGGGACATCGCCATGGTGTTCCAGAGCTACGCCCTGTATCCCCACATGACCGTGTATGAGAACATGGCCTTCTCCCTGAAGCTGAAAAAGCTGCCCAAGGACGAGATCGACCAGCGGGTCCGTCAGGCGGCAGAGATCCTGGACATCACCCAGTATCTGGACCGCAAGCCCAAGGCACTGTCCGGCGGCCAGCGGCAGCGTGTGGCCATCGGCCGCGCCATCGTCCGCAACCCCGCCGTGTTCCTGATGGATGAGCCTCTGTCCAACCTGGACGCCAAGCTCCGCAACCAGATGCGCGCCGAGATCATCAAGCTGCGGGAGCGCATCGACACCACGTTTATCTATGTCACCCATGACCAGACCGAGGCCATGACCCTGGGCGACCGCATTGTCATCATGAAGGATGGCTTCATTCAGCAGATCGGCACCCCCCAGGAGGTGTTCGACCACCCTGCGAACCTGTTCGTGGCGGGCTTTATCGGCGTGCCCCAGATGAACTTCTTCGACGCCAGGCTGTCCCGCCGGGACGGCAAGTACACCGTCACTGTGGGCAGCGTTACCGTGGAGCTGTCTCCGGAGAAGCAGCAGCGCCTGGCCGCCCATAACGTGGCGGAGCAGGACGTGACCCTGGGCGTGCGCCCGGATCATATCATGCTGTGCGCCGATGGGGTCAAGGGTACGGTGGACGTGTCCGAGATGATGGGCTCCTCCGTGCATCTGCACGTTTCCGCCGAGGGCAAGGACGTTATCATCATCGTCCCGACCATCGACATGAAGGGTCACTACGCCATGGGCGACACCGTGCACTTCAGCTTCGACGGCAACGTCGCGCACGTTTTCAGCAAGGAAAACGAGAAGAACCTTGAGTGGTAATCGGCTTTAAGCGTTAACGGCAGAATAATTTCAGCGCTGTCAAAAAGTCCGGACAGGACTTTTTGACAGCGCTTTTGTCGTTATCTGATAAATTACAGGAAGAATTTCCTGTGCAGCGAGCGGCGCAGCGGCTTGCATACCGCGACGACCAGCAGCATCACGCCGAGCAGAACGCAGACCGTCAGCGGGTAGATCGACCAGACGAACATGCCCTCGATGCCGAAAGTGATGTGCAGCAGGAACTCTATAAGTACGTTCAGCCCGCCGGTGAGGATGAGCGCGCCGCCGAAGATATACAGCGCACCGCCGGGGACGTAGCGCATGAGCGTGACGACCGCGGTGACGAGCAGCGCAATCGCGCCGGTGACGGGGAAGGCGAAGGACAAGAACCAGTGCCCGCCGACAGCGAAGTTGATGTACAGCAGGAACAGCGCTATCGCGGCGAAATCGACCGGAACGAAGATCGCGGGGTTCGGGTGCCGGAACCACATCGGAAGCAGGATCACGATGTAAAGCAGCCCGA
>ERZ507033.1184-NODE-1184-length-10511-cov-5.111897_pt1 | contig 10511 bp, 8 predicted proteins | sample MGYA00512874_ERZ507033 | MGnify/ENA metagenome assembly ERZ507033
TGGGCGCCCGCCCTGCCGGGCGGGCGCCCAGCGGGCCCTTCCTCCCGGCAGCCCCCGCCTGCTGCCGACCCCATTTATACAGACCCGAAAGGAGATCTCTACCATGTCATTCTTTCCCCGCCTTATCGTCGCCCTCCGCAAACCGGTCGTTATGGCCGTCAAAAAGCCCACCCCCCTTACCTACATCGGGGCCGGGCGGCTGCGCCAGGCGGCGGAGCTGCTGCGGCAGACCGGCAGCCGCCGGGTGCTGGTGATGACCACCCCCGGCATGATGCGCCGCGGCCAGCTGGATCAAACCCTTTCGGAGCTCCAAGAAAACGGGATGGAAGCGGTCGTCTTTGACCGTGTCAGCCCCGACCCCACCTTTGGTGTGGTGGAGGAGGCCGTAAGCTGTGCCGCCGGCTGTGATGCCATCTTGGCGGTGGGCGGCGGCTCGGTGCTGGATGCCGCCAAAACCGCTGCAGCAGCCATTGCCAACCATAAGCCCGCCGAAAAGCTGGTCGGCACCCTAAAGGTGAAAAAGCAGCCGATGCCGCTCATTGCGGTTCCCACCACGGCCGGCACCGGCAGCGAGACCACCATCGCCGCCGTCATCAGTGGGACCGCGACCCACCGCAAGCGCCAGATCCTCGATCCCAAGCTCGTGCCCTTTGCCGCCATCCTCGATCCGGAGCTGACGGTCGGCCTGCCGCAGGGGAATACCATCCACACCGCAATGGATGCTCTGACCCACGCCCTGGAGGCCTATGTTTCCACCTACGCCACCCCGGAGACCGACCGCTATGCCGAAATGGCCGCCAAAATGATCTACGAGGCGCTGCCGGTGGTTCGGGAAGAGCCCAAAAATGTGGAAATGCGGGAGCAGCTGCTGGTGGCTTCCTTCCTGGCCGGTATGGCCTTTACCCGGACCTATGTGGGCTATGTTCATGCCTTTGCCCACAGCATCGGCGGGCGGTATGGGGTGGCCCACGGCCTGGCCAATGCGGTTCTGCTGCCCCACATCATGGAGTACTATCTGCCCGTCAGTACGCCCCGCCTGGCCCGCATGGCACAAATTTGCGGCATCAGCAGCGACCCCGATGAAAGCACCCGTGCCCGCGCCTTTGTGGAAAGCATTGCCGCGATGAATCAGACCGGCGGTGTGCCGGAACGGCTGGCGGAATTCCCGCGTGCGGAGATAGACGCGGTAATAAAAGAGGCATTCCAGGAGTGCCACGGCACCTACCCGGTGCCCCGCTACTACACTCGCCCGGCAGCCCGTGCGCTGCTGGAGCAGGTTTGCGCGGAATAAAAAATCTCGAAAAAAAGCGGAGGAGCCGGTAAGGGCTTCTCCGCTGCTTTTATAGGGATTCTTCGTTTTCAGCAAATAACTTGTCATTCACGGCAAAAAGGTCCTGGCCATTCAGAATACCGTACAGAATGATGGCATCCCGCCGGTTTTTGGTATAAAGACGGGCAAAGCCGCACTGCTTTAGGAGCTCCTGTGTTTCCTCCACGGTGGTTTGCAGGCCAAAGCAAAGACACAAAAGGCGGCTGCGGGAGGGATTGCGCCGGCCGGCAAAAACCTGATGGAGATATACCTCGCTCATGCCGGATTGCTTAGCCAGTGTGGCTTTGGAAATATTCCGCTTCCGGAACAGCAGGCTCAACAGCTCGCAGACGCTGTTATTGATGAAATTCTCTTCATTATCGGATAAAAATTGATCCAGGTCATGGGCCTCCATCAGTTCCTGCTGGAGATCATCGGTGTTTTTCACAGGAATACCGCCTTTACAATGGTGACTGTCTACCATATAGTAATACTGTTTTGTGCTGATGAAATCAATATGCCCGGTGCATAGTGAAAAAGGGGGAAGCCGCCATTTATCAGTATCTACTGCATAGCGTGGCAGCGGATTATGAAACTGTATGCGTGATGAAAACCGGCCCGCGCGGCAGTGTTTTGCTGTTGCAAAACAAACAAAATGGAAAGCGGCTGGTTTTTCGCCGCTATGAGGGCAGCGGAGAAGTGTACCAAAAGCTGCTCCCCATTTCCTGCCCTTACCTGCCGCAGATCATGGAGGTAGCAGGGGAAAATGGCAGGGTTGCGGTGCTGGAAGAATACATCGAGGGCGATTCTCTGGCGGAGCTTCTGCGCGGGGCCCGCTTTACGGCAGCGGAAGCGCGGGAGATCACCTGGCAGCTGTGTCAGGCCCTGCGGGTACACTTTACCAGTATGTCGCCCGTTTGCGTCGCCTATCAGGCCGGGGCCTCCTCCACCGTCACCATTACCGTGGGGGATACCACCTCTCAGAGCGGCAGTAATCCCGCCACCGGTGCCGCCGGCGGCCAAACGCTGCCCGTTCTCCTTTGGGGCGGGGCACTGGTGATGGCACTGGCCGTCCCAAAGAAAAGAAAGTAATATGATCCAACCGTAAAAAGGACCCGTCACAGGAAAAGCTCCTGCGGCGGGTCTTTTGGCATGGATTAATTCCATAAAAAATACAAGGGAAAAACACACAGCAAAGCCCAGCTTTTATATAAATCACGCCCAGCATTTCCCTATATTGTAAACCTTTCGTAAATAAAAGTGAAATATTAACCTTTGGACTGCAAAAAAGGGGCGATTTTGCCGTATTAGTGAAAGGACTTTTTCTCACCGGCGAAAATTCCTTTCCTGTCGGCTCCCCTCCCCGAATAACAAATCGAGAGCCTTTTTGCCCCACCGGTCAAACAGGGGCGCCGGTCCAAAATTTCTCAGCAGACCTCATCGGGCAATTTGGGGGTCTGCCCCAGCGGGAACCTGCCTCCCACCAGCACCTTGAAAACTGAATAAAACACCAGGCCATTATCCCCACAGCCGGAGATATATCAGTTGCACCCCGCATAAAAATGTGGTATGATAAGCTGTATTATTTCGCTGTTTTGGAAAGGGGTTTTTTCCTGATGTCAAGCCCAAAATTGACTGTTGCTGTCCTGTTCGGCGGCGCTTCCACCGAGCACGATGTTTCCCAGCTCTCCGTCACCTCCGTCCTGCGGGAGCTGGACCGCGATAAATACGAGCTCCTGCCGGTCGGCATCACCCGCTCCGGGGAGTGGTTTCTCTACACCGGGGAGCTTTCGCTCATTGCCGATGGCCGCTGGGAGCAGAGCGATGCCCGCATTCCCTGCCTGCTTTCCCCTGTGCCCGCCCACCACGGGTTGATGGTACAAAAAGCCGATGGCTGGCAGCCGCTGCGGGTGGATCTGGTTTTCCCGGTGCTGCACGGCATGAACGGCGAGGACGGCACCCTGCAGGGTCTGTTGGAACTGGCCCGGCTGCCCTATGTGGGCTGCGGGGTGACCGGCAGCGCCAACTGCATGGATAAAGACATCGCCAAGCGGCTATTTGCCGCGGCCGGCATTCCCACCGCCCGGGGCTTTACCGTTTACCGGGGAGAGGTTCCCTCCCCCGCCGAGCTGAGCGCCAAAGTGGAAGCCGAACTGGGCTGGCCGGTCTTTGTCAAGCCGGTGAACCTGGGGTCCTCGGTGGGCGTCAGCCGGGCCTGCGATGCCGAAGAGCTGGCCGCTGCCATGGAGGAAGCCCTCCGCTATGACTGCAAGGTTCTGGTGGAGGAAGCCATTACCGGGGCGGAGGTGGAATGCGCCGTAATGGGCAACCACCACAATGCCATCCCCAGCGATGTCATCGGCGAGATCGTTCCCCTGCGGGAGATGTACGATTACGAGGGCAAGTACCTGGATGGTTCCACCCAGCTGTATATCCCGGCCCGCCTCCCCGCGGAGCAGACCGAGCTCATCCGCCAAGCGGCGGTGGCGGCCTACCGCGCGCTGGATTGCCGCGGCCTTTCCCGGGTGGATTTCTTTGCCCTGCCGGATGGCACCATTCGTCTGAATGAGATCAACACTCTGCCGGGCTTCACCAATATCAGCATGTTCCCCAAGCTGTTTATGGCCAGCGGCTACACCTATCCCCAGCTGCTGGACCGTTTGATCGAGCTGGCGCTGGAGCCCCGCTGAGGGGACACGATCCCCGGCAAAATTCCCCTTTACCAAGGGGAAAAAGTGCGGCTTTGCCGGCCATGCGGCGACGCCGCATCTGCCCCCAAGCCGCTGCCGGAGCCCGGCCCATGCGGCGGGCCCGCTCCACTTGATATCGGACTGACCCGCCGCTGCGCTTTGGGCAGTCCTCCCCCGTTTCGCGGCCCCGCCGCGGAACCCCAACCAAGCTCTTATCTTCCCCAGAAAGGAGGCGCCGCCCATGGACCCCAGACCTATCGGTGTTTTTGATTCCGGTATCGGCGGACTGATGGCGGTGCGGATGCTGCGGCATCTGCTGCCGGGTGAGCCCATCCTCTACCTGGGGGATACCGCCCGGATGCCCTATGGCGACCGCCCGGCCGGGGAGATCGACCGGCTGACCGGCGAGCTGACCGGCTGGCTGCTGCGGCAGAATGTCAAGGCGCTTATCGCGGCCTGCGGCACCATAAGCTGCAATGCAGGCGAAACACTGCAGCAGCTGCCGGTTCCCTGCTTTGATGTGGTGACGGCTGCTGCCGAAGCGGCGGCCCAGGCCACCCGAAACGGAAAAGTGGGTCTGGCCGCCACCAGTGCCACCATCCGCAGCGGGCGCTTTACGGAGGAGATAGAAAGGCGGACCGGACAGGCTGTGACCGCTGTGCCCTGTCCCCTGCTGGCGCCCATGATAGAGCACGGAGCCGGCCCGGATGACCCTGCGCTGGCCGCCGCTGTGGCGGAATACTGCCAACCCCTGCTGCAAAGCGGAGTGGATACCGTAGTGCTGGGCTGCACCCATTATCCCCTTATCGCGGAGCTTTTTACCCGGATATTGGGGCCGGAAGTGAGCCTGATAGACTGCGCGGGCGAAGCGGCCAAAGCCGCCGCCGAAGCCATGAAAGAACAACATCTGCTGGCGGAGGGGAACGACCCTGCCGTCACGGAATACCGTTTTACCGCCCTGCCGCCGCAGGCCGCCCGACAGACGGCCCGCCGCATGCTGGGAGAGGATTTTACCCCGCGGCTGCTGCCGCTGGAGAAGCTGACCGCGTTTTCCACCGAATAAAGCCATTTTGTGAAAAACGCGGCGAAACCGCTAAATTGAAAAAAGGGGGCGAGCCCCATGAAAACAGAACAGGAAAACTGCACCGTCACCGTCCGCGGCATCCAGCGGGTGGAGGGTGACGAGGATGTGGTGGAGCTGGTGACCGGCGGGCGCTTTACCTGCCATGGGGGCCGCTGGCTCATCCGGTATGAGGAGAGCGACGATACCGGCTATGGCGGCTGCCACACCTCCCTGCGGTACGACCCCGAAAAGGGGCAGGTCATTCTGCTGCGCACCGGGGCGGTCCACTCCCAACTGATGGTGGAGGAGGGCAAGCGCCACCAATGCACCTACGATACCGGCTGCGGCACCATCATCCTGGGGGTGAGCGGCAGCCGCATCGCGGCCGACCTGGACGAGCAGGGCGGCACGCTGGAATTTCACTACTCGCTGGATGTAAACACGGCGCTGGTAAGCGAAAACGATGTTTATGTGGCGGTGTTCCCGCGGTAATAAGAAAGCTTGCCGGGGGGCAAGGCGGCCCGCAGGGCGTTCCGGCCGGGCCGGAACCGGCGGTCGCAGACCACCGAAGCCGCCGCAGGCGGCTTGCCCTGCGGGCCGGCTCCCGGCTCCTGCATAAATTCCAAATCGTATATAAACCATATTTCTATACATTAAGGAGAACTTCAACTATGATTTCCCGCTTTGATGAGACCCGCCAGGGCCTTGACCGTGTCGTTCGGGCGGCCTTTGCCGCGGCGGCCGCCAAGGGCCTGCTGCCCGATGCCGAGCCCGCCCCTTATGTGGTGGAAATTCCCGCCGATCCCAAAAACGGCGATTTTTCCACCAATGCCGCCATGGTGAACGCCCGCGCGATGAGATGCGCTCCCCAGAAAATTGCGGCGGCCCTGCTGGAGTGCTTTGATTTTGGCGAGTTGCCGGTGGAGCGCTGCGAGATCGCCGGTCCCGGCTTCTTGAATTTCTACATGAAGCAGGAATGGTTTGGTTCGCTGGCGGCGGAGGCACTGGAAAAGGGCGCCCGCTACGGCCGCAGCGACTACGGCCGGAACGAAAAGGTGATGGTGGAATTCGTTTCCGCCAACCCCACCGGCCCCATGCACATGGGCAATGCCCGCGGCGGCGCCATAGGCGACTGCCTGGCGGCGGCGCTGGAATGGAGCGGCCACGATGTGACCCGGGAATTTTATGTGAATGACGCCGGCAACCAGATCAATAAATTTGGGGCATCCCTTTCGGTGCGGTATATGCAGCTCTTTGAGGGGGAGGAAAAGCACCCCCTGCCCGAGGACTGCTACCAGGGCATGGACATTCTGGACCACGCAAGAGAGTTTGCGAAGCTGTACGGCGATCAATATGTGAAAGCCGATGAGGAGGAGCGCCGCCGCGCCTTGGTGGAATACGCCCTGCCCCTGAATATTGCCGCTTTGGAGCGGGACCTGGGCCGATACCGCATCCACTATGATGTGTGGTTTAGGGAAAGCGTGCTGCACCGGGAGGGCAAGGTCACAGCCATCTGCGAGAAGCTGAAGGAAAATGGCTGGGCCTATGAAAAAGAGGGCGCCCTGTGGTACAATAACATCAAGATGATGACCGAGAAGGCCGAAAAAGCCGGCAAGCCGCTTTCCGAGGCGGAGATAGCTGAGCTGAAGGATGATGTGCTGGTGCGGGCCAACGGCGTTCCCACCTACTTTGCCGCCGATATTGCCTACCACTACAACAAGTTTGCCGAGCGCGGTTTCCACCGTGTCATCAATATTTGGGGTGCCGACCACCACGGCCATGTTGCCCGCCTGAAGGGCGCCATGGATGCGGTGGGCCTGGATGGCAACAAACTGGATATTGTGCTGATGCAGCTGGTGCGCCTGATGAAGGACGGGCAGCCCTACCGTATGAGTAAGCGCAGCGGCCGTGCCGTCACCCTGACCGATCTTTTGGACGATGTGCCGATCGATGCCGCGCGGTTCTTCTTCAACATGCGGGAGCCGAACGCGACCTTTGACTTTGATCTGGATTTAGCAGTACAGCAGAGCAGCGATAACCCTGTTTACTATGTGCAGTACGCCCATGCCCGCATCTGCTCGGTGCTTAAGCTGGTGATGGCCGAGGGGCTGACCGAGGAGGGCATTAAGAATGCCGATCTGGCCCTGCTGGTGACCCCCGAGGAGCGGGAGCTGTGCCGGGCGCTGGGCCAGCTGCCGGATGAGATCGTGGCGGCGGCGAAATACTATGACCCGGCCCGCATGACCCGCTATGCCATGGAGGTGGCGGCGCTTTACCACAAGTTCTACCAGAACTGCCGGGTAAAGTGTGAGGACCATGCCGTTTGTGCGGCCCGTGCCGCCCTGTGCCGGGCTACGGCTACTGTGCTGGAGAACACCCTTGCGATGCTGAAAATCACCGCCCCGGAGGTCATGTGACGGCGGGGGAAAAATGATTTGCAGGCGCCTGCCGGCGGATATTCGTGAAAAAGATTGTAGTCACCTCCGGTGGGGAAGGTCTTATAAAAGAGTATGATTTGTACGGCTACCGGCGGGGCGTTCGTGAAAAAGTCTGCTATCACCTCCGGTGGGGCAAGCCTTTTAGAAATCTTGGTTTGTATGGCTACCGCCGGGGTGGCACTTTTGACTCGCCAAAAGTGCCCAAAAGCGACTTGGGGTAAACCCCAAGACCCCGACGCACCGGAACGCCCGCCCGGAAGGTCTGCGACGGGGGCCCCCGCAAGGTCGCAAGACCTTGTGGGGAAAGGAGGGCGCACCGCAGCGGGGAGGGCTGCCCGTAGTGTAACGAAGGGTCAGCACGACTTAAGCGGAGGTTGCGCCCGACGCAGCGTGGGCTAAACGGTGCTTATAAGGTATCGCAGATGCATCTGCCCCCTCCCGGCCTCCCCCGCTTCGGGGGAGGGGAACGCCCTCCCTTTTTCTGCAAACCGATAGCCCCGCTAACCATAACCATGGGCCAGCGGCTTGCGGTTTTTGCAAGCCCTAACACCCCGAGAGTTAGACTATTCCCCTGATTTCGCCTGCCCATCCGGGCCCCTTTCCCGCCTCGGGAAAGGGGGTGGGGGGAAAGGGCAGATACGCCCGTGGCTACCCTGGGAGCGATTCTGTGCGCAGTACGGATTGATTTCCGGCTCCCGCCGTAAATCAATCCGTATCCAGCACAGCCAGCGACAGGGGTCTTGGGGCAGCGCCCCAAGCGTGTTTTGCTGACTTTTGCACGAACAAAAGTCAGCCCCCGCCGGGTAGGCGTGCAAATGAAGTCTTATATAAGGCTTGCGCCGCCGATAGGCGATTACAGATTATGATAAGCGGCTTCGCGGGGGATGGGGTGCGGGACTGCGATTGGCCGAGGAGTGCCCCCGCCGGCAGGCGTACAGGCTGACACCCTGTGGTGACTTATCCCCGCCGTTAGGCGATTGCAAGCTATATCACGAACATCCCGCCGGCAGGCGGAGCCAGAATAAAACTTGCGTCCATCGATCATTGAGAGATAAGGGAGGAACCTATGGCAAAGAAAAGCGGACTGGGGAAGGGCCTGGATGCCCTGTTCCTGGATAACGAGACGGCGGAGAGCAGCAGCCTGATGACGCTGCGCGTTTCCGATATTGAGCCCAATAAGGACCAGCCGAGAAAGGCCTTTGAGCCGAACGCGCTGGCGGAGCTGGCGGATTCCATCCGGGAGCATGGTATTTTGCAGCCGGTGGTGGTGCGCGCGCTGCCCGGCGGGGTGTATCAGATCATCGCGGGGGAGCGGCGCTGGCGGGCCAGCCGGATGGCCGGACTGAGCGAGATCCCGGCGATCGTGATAGAGGCGGATGACGCCAAGGTGCGGGAGCTGGCGCTGATAGAGAACCTGCAGCGGCAGGACCTGACCCCTCTGGAGGAGGCCGAGGGCTACCGCAGCCTGATGGAGCACAGCGGCATGACCCAGGAGGAAGTGGCGGCGCGGCTGGGGAAATCCCGGCCGGTGGTGGCCAATGCCCTGCGCCTGCTGAACCTGCCGAAGGGCGTAAAAATGCAGCTGGACGAGGGCTTTTTGACGGCGGGACATGCCCGGCTGCTGGCCAGCCTGCCGGAAGCGGACGCGATCCGGTGGGGCAATGATGTGGTGCTGCGGGGGCTGAATGTGCGGGAGCTGGAGACTGCCCTGAAGAAAGAGCGCAACGCGGCCAAAAAGGCGGCGGAGCGGAAGGCGAACGCCAAGGAGGACCCGTGGGGCGACAAGGAGCTGCGGGAGATGCAGCTGGCCCTGCAGGAGGAGCTGGGACGCCGGGTGACCATCAACCGGAAAGGGGTCGGCGGCATCCTGACGATAGCGTACAGTGATGAGGATGATCTGATCGACCTGGTGGATAAGCTGCTGGACGGCGACTGAGCGGCCGGGCGGCATCGCGCGGAGGGTCGGTCGGCCCGCAGGGCCGGCCGCCGGAGGCGGCCGCAGGCGGCGGAGCCGCCGAAACCGTCCGGAGGACGGTTTGCCCTGCGGGCCGTAAGCCTGGATGCTGCAGAGACCGGAAAAGTGCGGCTGCGGACTTTGCTGACGGATGGGCCGGGCGGATATGCGCTGGCCTGCGGGCAAGGAAAAGCGGTTTGCGGGGGCTGGCCCAGGCTGGGACCGACTTTTTATAGAAAAGTGTGCGAAGGACGCGAAAAAGCTTGCCAAGTGGAAGGCAAGTGGGTATAATAAACGGATAGAAACACACAGAAAGAAGGAAATTCTGATGCTGGATATTAAGGTAATAAGACAGGACCCGGAGCGGGTAAAGGCTGCGATGAAGAGCCGCAACAAGGACATGGATAAGGAGATCGATGAGATCCTGGAGATCGATGTGGAGCGGCGCGCCATTAATGCGGCGGTGGATAACATGAAGGCCGAGCAGAACCGGGTCTCTAAGCTGATACCGCAGTATAAGAAGGAGGGCAAGGATGTTGCCCCCATTCTGGCGGAGATGAAGGAGCTTTCCGATAAGATCACCGAGGACGGCGCCAAGCTGGCCGAGCTGGAGGAAAAGCAGGATATCATCATCCATGCCATCCCCAATATCCCCCATGAGAGCGTGCCGATCGGTAAGGACGACACTGAAAATGTGGAGCTGCGCCGCTGGGGCGAGCCGACCCACTTTGACTATGAGCCGCAGGCCCACTGGGACCTGGGTGCTGATCTGGGCATCCTGGACCCGGAGACCGCCGCTAAGGTAACCGGCAAGCGGTTCCATTTCTACCGGGGGCTGGGCTGCCGGTTGGAGCGCAGTATCATTGCGTTCTTTATGGATACCCACAGTGCCCACGGCTATACCGAGATTTTCCCGCCCTTTATTGCCAATAAGGACAGCATGACCGGCACCGGGCAACTGCCCAAGTTTGCCGAGGATATGTATAAGCTGGAGGGGCTGGACTACTATCTGATCCCCACGGCGGAGGTGCCTGTAACCAACATGTACCGCGGCGAT
>ERZ507033.1187-NODE-1187-length-10493-cov-10.725522_pt1 | contig 10493 bp, 2 predicted proteins | sample MGYA00512874_ERZ507033 | MGnify/ENA metagenome assembly ERZ507033
CCACGCCCAGTTCTTCAAACGTAACTACCTGATCTTTTTTCTCTTTCTGATTCAGCTTTTCCAGCCTTGTCTGCAGTGTCTTTCTGGTCTTTTCAATCTGTTTGACGGTGTAACGTCCGCCATCCTGTTCATATCTTGCACTCTGAATCGCCATTTCCAGATCATCAATCTGTTTCCGCAGCATAGCTTCCTGCCTCTCATCAGAGATTGGAATACGCTCAAACTGGGAATGACCGATGATAATGGCATCATAATTTCCCATAGCGATTCTGGCACAGAACTTTTTCCGGTTCGCTGGTTCAAAATCTTTCTTGGTTGCAACCAGGATATTGGCTCCCGGATATAACTGCAGGAATTCCGCACCCCACTGCTCCGTCAAATGGTTTGGCACGACAAAGAGATTCTTCTGTGATAATCCCAGTCTTTTACTTTCCATTGCCGCCGCTACCATTTCGTAGGTCTTCCCAGCTCCTACTACATGTGCCAGAAGTACATTGTCTCCGTAAAGCTGGTGTGCAACTGCATTTTTCTGGTGCGGACGAAGTTCTATTTCCGGATTCATTCCTGGGAAAGTCAAATGACTGCCATCATATTCACGGGGACGGATGCTGTTAAATCGTTCATTGTACACCTTTACCAGCCTCTCTCGTCTCTTCTGGTCTTTAAAAATCCAGTCTTTAAATGCCGCTTTCATGGCATCCTGCTTCTGTGATGCCAGCATGGTCTCTTTTTTATTGAGGACACGGATCTCATCACCATTTTCATTGACACTCTTATCATAGATACGGACATCTTTCAGGTTCAGAGTATCTTCCAGAATCTTATAGGCATTTGCTCTCTCCGTTCCATACGTTGCATAGGCAAACGCATTTTTGGGACTGTCGGCATTCTTTCCTGTAATCCTCCACTCACCATTTACCTCAGAGAATTTTACCTGTATTTCCTTCTGTGCAAGATACCTCGGCGTATGAAGCAGTTCCACCATAAAATCCTGATAATCCGAAGGTTCAATCCATGTGGCTCCAACACGCACCTCAATCTCGGATGCTTCCAGATCTCTCGGCTGAACTGCCTCCAATGCATGCACATTCGGTGTAAATTCCGGATGGCTCTCGGCAAAGGTTCTCGCAGTGTTTAATTTATCCCTGACATTTCCGGAGAGATATTCATCTCCACTTTCCCACTGGTCTGTCAGTGGATTTTTGAAGATAACTCCAACCAGCTCTTCTGTGATTTTCTCTTCGGTCTTTCCGGTCAACTGTGCCATATATGGGAGATCTACTTTAGCCTTTTCATTTAGGGACAGAGCAAGTGCTTCTGTGGCTGTCTCCACACTTGTCACAGCGACCGCCTTTTTAATGGTTCGTTTGGTGAACATGTCCGCTTTCCGCTTCAATGTTCCATCTTCATTCAAGTCTTCCAGGGAACACAGCAGACAATAAGAAGAGTCATCAGAAAATGCCCGTTTGTTAGCATTACTTCCAATAACTCCATACTTTGCTGTGTAGGTATCATACACCTGATTCAGTTTTTTCTGCTGTTTCTGGATTTCTTCGTCTGTGACAAATTCTTCCATCTGCAAAGCGATCAGCTCTCGGACAGTATCACGGATTGCAACCATCCCTTTTACACGTTCTGCAGTAGCGGCAGGCATTTTCACCTGATTCATCAAAGAGTTGACACGGTAATATACCTGATCATCTACCACCGTATAACTGTAATTTCGCACATTTGGATCTGCTGGAATACTCTCTGGCATCTCATCCAGTTCTGTCTCCACATCTACTACCGGTGCCATGCTTCCCTTGATGTGTTTCACTGCTTCTGCTAACTGTAATTCTAAATCAGCTCCTTCCATTGGAGCACAGGTTGTTTCCATACCATACGGACCGGACACTTCTTTCATCTCACCCAGAATCATTTCCGGATGCTGAACAAAATACTGATTGACTGTAATGCCATTGACATCACTATCCAGATTTATCCATTCCGGCACTTCTTTCGTAAGGCTTTCCCTCTTCTGGAAAAACAGGATATCAGCACTGACTTCTGTTCCTGCATTTGCCTTAAAAGCTGTGTTCGGCAGTCTGATTGCGCCCAGCAGGTCTGCACGCTCTGCCAGATATTTCCGAACTTCCGGTGATGCTTTATCCATGGTTCCCTTTGTTGTGATCAGCGCAGCCACGCCGCCTGGACGTAACTGATCTATAGTCTTGGCAAGAAAGTAATCATGAATCATGAAATTGTAGCGATCATACTGACGGTCATTGACCTTGTATGCACCAAATGGCACATTTCCAATCGCCACATCAAAAAAATCATTAGGATAATCTGTCTTCTCAAAACCTTTAATCTGAATATTGGCATCTGGATAGAGCAACTTTGCAATTCTACCACTGATGCTGTCCAGTTCCACACCATAGAGTTTGGACTGGTTTAGATTCTCCGGAAGCATTCCAAAGAAGTTACCAACTCCCATAGACGGCTCCAGAATATTTCCTTTTGTAAATCCCAGATTCTCCAACACCTGATACATACTTTCAATCACAATCGGCTGTGTATAATGAGCATTTAAGGTGGAAGCTCTGGCTGCAGCATATTCCTCTGGTGTAAGAACCGTCTTTAATTCCAAATATTCTGTCTCCCATGCAGCTTTTGTCTCATCAAATGCATCTGCAAGACCTCCCCAGCCAACGTACCTGGATAAGATTTCCTGTTCTTCCGGTGTTGCATTGCGATTCTCATCCTCACATTTCTTTAACAACTGGATAGCCATGATATTGGCACGGAACTTTTCTTTTGCTGTACCCTGTCCAAGCTCATCATCTGTGATGCGGAAGTTCGTTGCTGGAATCGTTTCTGATATTCCGTTAATCTCTTCCAAAGATTCTTTTTCTTCCGATACCTCAACTTCTCCAGATAATTCTTTTTCTTTTTTATCATAATCTGTCCACACACGTTGAGAAATAGCAGTAAAATACGAGGACTCTTCCTCCATAATTTCTTCCCTGATTTCCCGTAATTCATCTAAAGTATCCGCATTTACAGTTTTGTTGTGATAATGATAATAAAGTACTTCTTGTCCGAGTTTTACATCCAGACGTTCCAATTCTTGTGTTGACATTCGATTCCAAATATCATCTTTTTCCGTATGAATCGTGAAACCTTCTCCATCATCATGATATTCTAATGTGTATTGAAGTCGATTCGCTTCTCCCTTAACTTTGCAATCAAAATCGTGGATTTTTGTTCTGGTACCAGACATATATTCTGAATCAACTAATCGCAAATCAGTTATATCTTCCGCTGTCAAAGTATCCTGCTCCAGCTGTTCTCCTAACATCTGCTGTGCTTCTTCCAAATCTGCCAGTCTTTGTGCTTCCTGTCGTTCTTCGTACTTTTCCATTTCTTCCGGTGACAAATAATCATCTGTGAGGATTAACTGGCGAACACGTTCTGCAACCTTGTTCCACTTTAATAAAACTTCTACCTCTGGACTGCCAATTTTCCCTTTTGCAAGTTTTAATCCTTTTGCATCATGGGATGCGTCGGAAGCATCTGCTCCTGGTATTCCGGGTGAGGAACCACCTGTTCCATACTCATTTTTCAGGAACTCAGCTGCATCTTTCATATCATGATGTTCCATGAAATACTCATAGATTCGGTTACGTCCTCCTGCAGTAATGCCGCCTCTTCTTAACACTGCGTCAATTTCATCCTGTGTGATAAAGGATAGTGCCGGACGTTCGACCGTAAATTTCTGGTCTACCCAGGAACGCTCCCTCTGAAGATCCTGAAAGCGTTGGAAATATTCCGGATTATGCTGAATCTCCCAGCGGTGATAATCTCCCGGATTCTCATCCATATATTTCTGCAGCCATTCAAAACGATAGACAATCGCATCTGCTTCCTCTTGATCTGTCCATGCTCCACTCACTACATCCTGCCAGTCTGAATATGATTGTTTCTTTTCCCAGTTTCTGCAAGTATTCCGAAAATGAAGTGCAAGAAGATTGGTCATTTCTTCCTGCTCCTGTTCAATGGCATTATTGGAAATCAAATTATCCACGTAATTTCCATCCTCATACATGTCCCGAATTCTGTTCGCTGCTTCTTCCCACGTAACCATGCGGTCAAAGTTTCTTCTGGCAGAGTCCCCTCGCCGGATACGGATACCATCATTGTCATACCAGATACTGATTTTCTGACCATCTATGGTAAATCCTTTGCCACCAGTTCCATATTCATCTTTCAGAAAACTCCGCATTTCTTCATTATCCAGACCTTCAATCAGTCTTGCTGTAATATGAAACAGTGTATTTTTCTGTCCGCTTCCCGTGCGGAGAATATCATTTACCACTTCATCGGAAATAAGAAAAGCGGCTGGCTGTTCCAATGCAGCTGCCGCTTTCCTTATTTCTCCTAACTGTTCCTCTTCTGTTGGGAACAGACTTAACTGTAAATAATCTCCTGAATCACCAGCTCCTCTGCCTGTGCCTTGATCTGGTTCATGTGTCTGGTCCATGCCATCCCGTCTGCCATTTTGTCCGGTGCCGGATCTTTCTCCAGAAGTTCGTTCATCAGGTCGTCTACTCTCTGTCTTGCCTGGCTGTCGATCTCCATCAGATGACTGTCCAGACGGTTCTGCAGTGTCAGAATGTTGAACCTGGCTACCTTGTGATTTCTCAGATACTCTTTCCGCATCATTCCGTACTTGCCGATGGTTCCTCTCGTCTCTTCCAGGCTGATATCTGGAATCTGATACTCTCCGTTCTGGCTGTAACTGATCTCTCTCATAGTCTGTTTCCTCCTTTTTTTCTTCTCTATCTTCTGTATTATTTGTTTTACTTTCACGAATTAACGTGTTAAATTCATTATAGACTACTTCTTTTTCTTTTGCAACCGTTTTTAGATCTTTTTCAAAATCATTCAGAACATATCGTCCAATCTGCATCAGGACTGGTCTGCTGATCTCGTTGACTGCACTTCCCAGATGTCCTAATACTTTCAGCTGATTGAAGTCCGTAATATGCCGAAAATCCTCTGCATCCAGATATTCCTGTACATCCAGCCCACACCGGTTTAGTAATACATACCAGACACTATTGGTCATCAGTTCCCGAAATTCGACTTCCTGATTCTGTTCGTCCAGTTCTTCCAAAAATGTCCCTGTTACGTCCAGTCTCAGTTCTTCCAATGCATCTGGAAGCCATTCCTGCATACTCTCCTTCGCTGCCTGATGCAGACTTTCAGCAAGTCCTCCTTCTGTATCTTCCAGTGATAACTGCTCCTGCAGATAATCTGCCACCAGATGTTCTCCTTCCACTGGAAGATTCCATAACTGAGGATCCTTTCCAAGATTCCGCACTTTATAAGTGTCCTGCACATCAAATACATACCGAAGTTTTGTTTTCGATCCGGAAGTATTGTCAATCAAGGCAATCCCCTTGGATCCCTTTTTGATCCAGCGGTACATCTTCTGATTCCAGATTTCCATGGATGCTACGGCAGTTGCTTCCGGTCGCTGTGCATAAATTAAAAGCTGTTCTGGAAAAGTGTATTTGTACAGTCTGGATGCAGTGTTTAGGAACCGCATCCATTCCTGCGGACTGGCAGCTACATCTTTTGCCACCTCTTCCGTTAGCTGTTCCATTGCATATAATTTATTTGCCATGTGCTACTCCTTTTCATAAAATCAGGGACTGCTTGGCACAGTCCCCTTAATATCATCGTTGTTTCTCTTTATAATGCTGTGGCAAGCTCTTTTGACTTATTCTTTGGCACTTTGTCTGCCTCTTTTGCCTTGATCTCTGCCTTGGCTTTCTCCAATCTTCCATGGATTCCACCTTTTACTTCTGCTTTTTCTTTTTCCAGACGTGCTTCCCTACGCTCAGCATTTTCCATTACTGCGGTCTTTTTATCACAGAACTGAACCTTATCAGAAAGCTGTTCCTGTCTTTCCACCTGTGTCTCATTGACTTCCTGTACCATCGCATTTAATTCTGGAACCTGAAAAATTCCGTTATCAGGGAGAATCAACACTTCATGAACGGAAGATGGGATGACAAAGTAATCACTTCCCAGGCATTCCCCAATCTGTTTACGAATATCTTCCTGCAGTAACAGGGAAGCTCCATTCATCTTAGCTTTGTTTGTCAGACAGAACATTGGGTTTTCCATGGCTTCCATATCCATTTTTTCATTCAGCAGGTTTTCTGGTTCTTCACCAAAAATCATAGATTTGATAATCTCATTCATATCCATAAGTGTGACACCACGTTTTCGGTCTGCCACCATCGCATCCGCTTGAATCTGTTCGGCAGATACTCCCCACTCGTTCATCAGAGAAACAGTTACCGGAATACTGCTGATCCCTTCTCCATTTTCCTCCAGATTTACTGCATAATAAGCTGCAAAATCTCCGTGTTCTGTGACTACTTTATCTGCAAGAAGATCGGTATTCCATTCCTTATCACAAATTCTCATCTGTAATTTGTCCTTCATCTTTTCATAATCCAGAATATCTGGAACTCCCATATCAAAAAATTCTGCTTTTCCCTGTGCCTCAATACGAATATCAGCCACATCGCCAACACAAGAGTCTACATCTTTTCCATGGATATATTCCTGGTAGAGGGAATCCAGATAGACTGTCGGTACGATTCTCTGATCTCCGTTTGGAATCGTAATACCTGTCAACTTCAAACCGTTGTTTTTTTCTACTTCCTGAAGTTTAATTTCTGCGTCCTTGTAAGACTCTGGCAGATACTCCTTTACATTGTTTTTGACATATTCATAAAATTCTTTTCTGTTCATCATACGCTTTTACCCCTTTCTGATCATGTGATGGTTCATTCTTTTTCTGCTGACCATCTGCTCGGCTTTCTTCTGATAAGCCATCATTCTCTTTAAAGTTTTCTCCTGGTTTTTTCGTGCTTCCTGTCTTTTTTCCATTGTTTTCATCATAGTTTTCTGTTCCTTTCTGTGTTTTTTTGTATGAAAAAGGGAGCCTCACATAGAAGCTCCCAATCATAACCATTGGTTTTAGTTTCCTTATTTGCTTTTCCTTTTCCTGCTGAAATAAAGTCCTGCCATACCTCCTGTGGAGATTACCAGAAGCAGGATCGGCAGCCATATATTCGTGCTGTCACCTGTTTTCGGTGCGTTTGATACCTTTGTCTCTTCATGGGACTGTGGTGTATCCGGTGTGTTCGGTGTTTCTGGAACTTCCGGTTTCTCATTTGTCAGATTAAAGGTAACTTCTACAACCGGTGTACTGTCATCTGCATAAGCAAATGTCACTTCATGCTGGGTCTGATCCAGTGTGTATCCGTCCAGTGTCTTTGTTTCCACCAGATAATACTTGATAGCGGTATCATATTTGCCGTTCTTAAATGTGGCAATCTCATACAGCTTACTCTCTGCATGACCGGCAGCATCTGTCTTTAAGGTTTCCAGAACCTTTCCTTTGCTGTCACGAAGTTCAAATTCTACCCCTTTTAGCGGTTCTCCTGATGATTTATCTGTCTTATTGAGAATCACTTTTCCCTTGGCAGTATCATCTTTCATAGCCACTTTCTGGATTTCTCCGGTATCTTTCACCTCAAATGTCACATCGGCTGTCAGGAGATATCCTTTCGGTGCTTGCTCTTCACGTAAGGTATATTTACCGATTGGCAGTTTTTCGATATAATGTGCTTCCTCTGTAGAAGTCCAGCTCTCTACTACCTGATCGTCCTTATCGAGAATCGTCAGTTTCGCACCCGGAATCTCAGTTTCTCCTGTGATATCCGTCTTACTGATCTGCACTTTTGTCACATCATCTTTCATTTCATGCTTCTGAATTTCTGCTGTATTTTCTACTGTAAAGGTAATACTTTCTGCAGTGACATATCCATCTGCCGGTTTTGTCTCTGTCATGGTGTATTCCTTACCAACAACCAGTTCTTTAATCACATGGGATTCTTCCGTAGAAGTCCATTCATCCACTGTATTGCCATCTGAATCCATCACTTTCAGGTGTGCACCTGGAAGTTCTTTGCCTGTTGTCAGGTCTGTTTTGGTCAGCTCCACTGTGGTTGGCTGATTTTCAAAAGTAAAGTCGTAGCTTACTTCTGCCTGGTCTTCTCCGGCATATTCAAAGGTAAATTCCTGTACTTCTTCTGTTGTAACAAATCCGTCCGGCGCAAAGATCTCTTTCACATAGTATTTTCCGTCTACCGGAAGATCTGCCGTAAAAGTAATCTGTCCTTTTTCATCCGTTACTCGCTGCTCGATCAGACTGTCTTTCTCAAGGAGTACCTCGCCCTTTGCATTTTTGATATCTTCACTGGTATAAAGACCGAAGACACCACCTGCAAGGACACGTTCTGTATCTTTTTCTTTCTTCAGAACCGTAACCTTTACTTTCTGACGGGCATTCTGCCATTTCTCATCATAAGTGATAACTGGTGTGTCCTGATCACGGTAGGAAAGATCAACATATCTCGGCTCTCCGTCCAGCACATAACCATGGGCAGTTTTTACTTCCTTCACATAGTACTTGCCAGCCGGTAGATCTCCCATCTGTGCAATACCATTGGAATCTGTGGTAATGGTTCCCACTTTTTCATCTGCTTTGAAATAATCTTCACTGACACCATCTGCCGCTTTGATATCTTCCGCAGCAAATACATCGAACGTCACATCTGAAAGGCTTCCGGTTACATATTCAAAGAGATGCTCCACAGTACCTTTTACCTGATTCAGAAGTGTTACCTTATCCAAAAACTCTCCATTTTTGTTGATGATTAGAAGTCCTGTTGGAACTTCATCTTTCATCTCTACTTTCTGAATCTCGGCAGTATCTTTCAGCGTGAACTTCACATCCGTTGCTTTCAGATATCCATAAGGTGCCATTTCCTCACGAAGAGTGTATTCCTCTCCAACTGTCAGTCGTTTGATCACATGTGGCTGATCTTTTACAGAAGTCCACTGATCCACAACATTTCCTTCTTTATCAAGAACGGTGAGTTTTGCCCCATCCAGTTCCACACCTGTTGTTACATCAGATTTTGTGATTTCAACTGTTGTCGGCTGGTTCTTTTTCACTGTTTTCAGTTTTACTGTCTTCACATCCTGTCCCTGGTAAGAAGCATCCAGATTCAGAACTTCATCAGAGGATACAAATCCCGCTGGTGCTTTTAACTCTTTCACATAATACTGTCCACGTGGCAGATCCAGCGTACATACTGCAAGACCATCATTATCAGAAGTCATTTTCTGTAAGAGTGTATCTGCTTTCACAATCACTTTTCCATCTGCCTTGATATCCTCTTTGTTATAGATACCAAAGACAGCCCCTGCTACGGTTGCACCATTCTCTGCATCCTGTTTTTCTACCTGGATTGCAACTTTCTGTCGGTCATCGCCAACAGTCACTTCCTGTTCAATCACAGGTGTATCCTGATCGGCATAGACAAATGAGACATCCGATCTGTCATGGTTCAGGACAAATCCTTCCGGTGCAGTCTTTTCTACCACATAGTAAGAACCAAGTGGCAGGTTATCAGCAACTGCTTTTCCGTCTTCCCCGGTCGTTACCGTTGTTACCAGTGCATCTTTTGCATAGATCAGCTGTCTGTTTTCGTTTTCGTCTTTCTGATAATCCGGTGTATAGATATTTTCAGCTGCATAGACATTAAATTCTGCACCCTTCAGGTATCTTTCTTCATAAACAAAATCTTTCTTAAATCCGGTCAGCATCTCACCTTTTTTATAAATCGTCAGCTTTCCTTTTACCGGATGGTTCTCGTAATCTACCGTAATAATGGCATCTCCGCTCTCAGAATCCATCTGGTATGCTGTGTTTGCATCCACCGCAATCTCTACATAGTTCTTGTTGATTGTGTACCCTTCCGGTGCGTTGACTTCCTCAATCCGGTAATGTCCGATCTTCAGATTCTTCGGCATGATCAGATATCCCTGGCTGTCCGTAAAATAGGACTTGTGAGTGGTTGTCACTGGGTAAGTTGTTACCTGTTCCACATACTTTTTGTTGTCCAGGTCATATACCTTAAATTCTGTTCCGGCAATCAATACGGATTTCTTTGTTTCATCGTCTTTTTTCACGATTTTCAGTTTTGCCTTAAACTCTTCATCCAGAAGCACTCGCCAGATCTGCGGCTCATTTGGATGGTGCTCTGTGATATTCACTTCAAAATCATCGACTGGCTTATAATTGTGCGGTGTTGTAGTTTCACGCACGATATAGCTTCCAAATGGTAATGGAATACTACAGGCATACCCTTTTTCATCTGTGAAAATCTCAGTTGCTCCATTTTCTCCGCTCACTACTGGTTTGGCAGAATCAAAATCATAGCTTCCATCTGCTTTCTTTGTAAGGGAAGATTTCAGATAAACTGTAAATCCAGCTCCGGATAACAGATCTGCATCGGTCTTTCCATTGTTGGCTGCTTTGATGATCTGGAATGGCTGCTTGATGACCTGCTCAC
>ERZ507033.1192-NODE-1192-length-10468-cov-3.509075_pt1 | contig 10468 bp, 5 predicted proteins | sample MGYA00512874_ERZ507033 | MGnify/ENA metagenome assembly ERZ507033
ATGCACCTGTTGTAGTTTCGTAAGCCATTACAAATTCAGTTTCTGATCCAACTTTATACTTGTTAATGATCTTGAATTTAGTTTCTTTATCTGCTCCCGGCTGAATTGCAGTCATTTCGTGTACACAATAAGCAGCGATACCGATATTACTGTTACTTTTTTCACCACGTATTCCATCGACCCATGAACCCATGGATGAGCCACTAGAGTTATAGAACTGAAAGTTTATACCAAAAAGGTTTTTTGGAAAACCAAGATAACCAAGCACCTCAGCACTCTGGTCTCCCGATGTATTACTTTGAACCATACCAATATATTCTGCGCCTAGTTTACTATTTGATTCAGGCCAAGCAGGATATCCGTTGCGTCCAAATACAGCATTTACAGTTGTCTCAGAACCAGGAACTAAGCTGTCAACATTTGTTCCATCTTTTAGATAGAAAGCGACAGCATTAGGTATTGATATTGCACCATCTGCGATTGCTTTATCAAAAGTGACTTTTACATCTTTATCTATTACAACGCGAATTTTCGAAATTCCAATAGCGTAACTTTTTACAGTAACAATATTGCTTTCACTATTAAATTCAAATCCGTCTTTAGATGTTTTTTCACCATTTACATATACAGTAAGGTCGTCTTTGGAAAGAGTCCCCTTTGTTCCCTTAAGATGCATTGCAAAACTTGGATAATCAAAAAGACTTGCTGTAAACTCTGTGTTGACGGGGTCGTTGTTCTTGCTTTCGATTGTAAGCCCGATATTCGATGTTTTGCTTAAGTTAGTAGGGACAATCACCTGCATCTGAATGTTTGAGAAGTCCCCTTCTGCTGCTTTAAGCGCAGCTTCTGTAACAGTTGCTACATGTGTATCTTTATTGAATGATACGCCTTCTGTAACAAATTCTCCGTTGTCATTACCTTTTGCAAATACATAATCCACAACTTTTCCCGAAGCTACGCCATTTGCCCAAGGGGTATTTGCGTTAAATCGGTAAGTTCCATCTTCTGCTTTATAAAGATTTGTTTCTGCTAAAGTAGTTGTAATGATTTTCTCACGATCTCCGTTCATAATAGAATCCCAGTTGTCACTAGAGACAAGAAGTGATTCATCAACGAACGTATATCTTACAATAGCCTTTTTAGAAAGATCGGCTTCGTATTTAGCAATAACTTCGTCTGCTGTTTCAGTACCAGCTTTTTCTTCTTCAGGCTTTTTAACTTCATCCGTTCTAAAGATGAGAGTTTGTTTATCAGCCGCTTTTTCTAAAGCCGCTGGATAGTTTCCTTTAACAGTAGAAAGGAAACCTGCGAATTTGGCAGATGCTTCAGATGTAGATTCTGCGATTACATTGTAATCAACTGTAGAACCATAGTTAGATGAAGCAATCTTTTCACCATTTTCATTTGCAGCACCAACAATGTATGCTGCATCGATGTTACCAGGTACGTAATATTTTACGTTAGCACCATCATTACCTGCCGCACCTACTACTGTTATGCCTTTCGCAATTGCTTCGTCAATTACTGTACTAAGCGCTGCGTTTTCGCCAACAGAATATGCATACAATGGAAGAACAATAATTTTTGCTCCACTATTTTTTGCGTATTCTATACCAGCATAAATAGATGCTGCATCACCATGTCCGTTAGCATCAAGTGCCTTAATGGAAAGTATCTTCGCATCAGGGTTAACACTTAAGATGGCGTCCATAGTCTTTGTACCGTGACCGTTGTCATCACCAACTTCAGTACCGCCGTTAATAACGGATACTCGGTTTGTCACATTACCATTTGAAGGCATACCAGAGTCAACAACTGCAATAACTGTGCCACTTGCATTTTTTTTGGCATCGCCCAACTGCTCAAGTGTATCGAGCGGGGCCCCTACGTTTGCAAGACCTGCGTCCTCTGATGTTTCACCTTCTGCCGCATGTACTACTATGTTTGGAGCAACAAAGTCAACCTTTCCATAATAATATGAATAAGCGTTCTTTGCGTGTTCAACTGTAGCATAACGCAATACATACATTCCATTACCGCTATCGACGATATCATCCTTATCAACGATTGTGTCGGCTTTTTCAGTAGCTATGATGATTTCTCTTGAAGAAAAATCATACTGATCAACTACCTCTTTGGATACGAGAGAGTCTTTGTTAAATTCGTCAAATATGTTAGCTTTGACTTCTTCTTTAACTTCTTCTGCTTCCCTTTTTTCTGTTTTAGTTTCGCTTCCGGTTGTTTTTGTTTCAGCGTCAGCCGTTTCTTTTTTCACGGCTTCAAAACTAACACTGATAGTAACATCACTAGCAGGCATTTCGAAAGTATAATTGCCTTTATCATTTGCAGTGACTTTACCATCTTCAAGAGAGGCTACAACTGTTCCGTCAGTGTTTTTGACTTCAATTTTAGCTGTATTGAATCCTTCATCTGGTTCAACAGCAACTTCAACTTTGTCACCCTGTACATGAGTTGTAGGACCCTCCGTCTTGTTTCCATCGGTTACAAAAGAGGTCGTTCCATTTTGTGTCTGGCTAAGTGTCGCTGCATAGTCCTGAGCAATCTCACTCTCGATCCCCGATTCTTCCGCGTAAACGACAGAGTTAGGAACTGCTGTGGAGAATGCCATCAGAAAAGAAAGCGTCGAAGCCACACTTCTTTTTAAGATAGTTTTCTTCAATTTGGAATACTCCTTTCTTTTTTATAACGTTTTTTGTTTTTTATATCTTACACATCAGCAGTAGAGCCTTGTGGCGGATGATTTCCACGTTGGACCTAAGCCAATGGAAAGACCGAAAATTGTTTTCGACCGAGTATCTCTTCCCGGTCTATTCTTGGTACGATAAAAACAGTACCGATTATAATATGTAAGAAAAACATTTTTAATCTCGTTCGATTGCACTAAAAATCGGAGACTTTTTTAAATTTTCTTTTGCAATTGGAAAATGCACAAAAAAAATAGACCCAAACATTAAGTTTAAGTCTATATCCATTCCCTATTTAAACTAGGATAATGTTAATTTGTTTTGGTTTCTCCACAAAAAGAGCATTTCCGACCGGTAACTACTGTTTCTGTCCAGGCCGCTTTATCAGTAACAGTTTTTGTACCAACTTTTACTCTCTGAGTCTCGTATACAGCATCGTGATGGACTGTTGTATAATTTGTCTCCCAAGTGCTAGAATGCCCTTCTTCTAAACAATGCATATCCATGGCATTATTATCTGTAGTTCTATACCCGCACTGACGGCATACTGCCGTTGAACCCGTCTTCACTTGCTCATCCCAAGCATCCTTTACTTTGACCTGTCTATCTTCGTAAACATCTTCCTGATGAGTTTCTGCCGGATGATTTACCGTTTTTGTCACGTTAACCCAGTTGTGCTTGTGCGCTGGCTTTTCTGTATTTGAACTGTTCCCACCATTTGAATTGTTTGAACCAGAACTTGGCTTGTTAGAGCTTCCTCCGTTGTTTGAACCAGAGTTTGGTTTGCTTGCGTTTCCTGCGCTGTTTGAGCCAGAACTTGGTTTGTTTGTGCTACCGGAATTGTCTTTACCATCAGATGTAGAAGGTTTTTTAGTTTCTTCCTTCTTATCATCCTTTTTTGATTCTTCTTTCTTAGCTTCTTCTTTTGGATCCATTGTCGGAGTGGCTGTAGTTTCAGGTTTTACTTCTGTTTTGGCAGAAGCATCAACTACATTCCCACCAGTTACAGCTGTAGAAGCGGGAGCTTTCTGTTCTGTTTTAACTTCGGTTCCATCAGACTTTTTAACAGTTTCTCCATTGTCTGTACGGACGAGTTTGTTCTGATCAGCAAGTTTTTGCGCTTCGTCCTTGTTTACAACGACTGTTTCTTTTTTAACCTTAACTGTTTCAGTTTTAGTCTTGTCAGCATATCTTTTATCTGTCTTGGTTTTGTCAGTAGACGTCTTATCCTTCACAGTTTCAGACTTGATGAAAGCATCTCTGAATGCGTCATAAGCTGTACGATCAGCTGTAATACTGAAAGTAATCTTGTAATTTCCTGTTTTTGAAGTGTCTACTTTAGAACTGTCTACATCAATACTTTTTACGATAGAGCTGTCGTACAATACTCCATCAAGGTAATCCACGTCCTTGGAACCTTCTAATACATACATATCATCGATACCGGTATATGTATCTTTGATTGCGTCCTCGTCAAGCTTAGTCGAATTCGTTGCCACTTTATTCGTACTTTCCACTTTTGTGTCTTTCTTTGCGCCACATCCTGTTGCTGCCCCAGCAACCATGAGTGCAGCTAAAATCATTGAAATTCTTTTTACATTCTTGTTTGTCATTGCTTGTTCCTCCTGTGCGATATATTTTTTTCATGAGCTTTTTGAAGCCACTCATGATTCGAAGCTTTCTTCTTCGCCTCTCGCTATATATGTGTCAGAAAATGCAAAATTCTTCATTTTTACATACAGCTATTTTTCTGTATCTAATTTTAGGGACTTTTTTGGGCAAATATAGTAGCTTTATTGCATAATATTTGATCTTGGACCTAAGGTTCTATTTTTCAAAAGGATTCTTAATATTCATAACGTCTGGATTTGCATATTCGTTTCTTTGCTTTTCTCTTTCAAGCATGTCGACTAAGTTCCCGGGTTCATAATTCCCTCTTTTTGGTTCAAAAGGGGTGTTAAAAGAAGAAATTTCAAATCGATGGTAATTAGGCTTAACGGTGATTTTTGCATTCCTAGTATTATCCCTAATAGTAGTAACAGCATTATCTACTAACTTATCCCTAAAATTATAGCCTGATAAGTTGCCATTTTTAAAGATTTCGTTCTTTAAACTGTCCTTTTTTGCTTTGAAACAAATATATCCAATTACCCCAATAGCTAAAAGCAAAACTGCAAACGGTCCAAACAAAAAGAAAATAACTGCATATACAAGTAAGGGGAGTGTTACTTTTGTATTTTTATTTTTATCATTCATCTTCAATTACCTCATCATCGTCATCTCCGTATATATTCGATGCGTCTGCTTTCTTTGTGGGATTTTTATTTTCTTCTTGACCGTCAACACTAGAAGAAATCTCTCTTATTTTGTTCATGATTTTTTCTTTCAACTCTGGATCCTTCTTAGTTGTATAGAATCCATATCCTGCAAATCCTGCGAGAATTAAAATCACAATAATCCAAATAGGAAGAACGAATATAACAGCTCCAGACTTATTAAAGAAATAAATTTTCCCACTGATATTAGCTATATCTGTAGTGATATGTCCACCTTTATCGAGATAATATTTCTTTCCATCTATTTTCTGCCAGCCAGTCCCGATTTTACCATTTTTTCCGAAATATGTTTTTTCTCCATCAATTTTAATCCAGCCAGTTTGCATATATCCGGTTTCTTTGTCGAAATAATACGTTTCCCCAGAGACCTTGCGAATCCCTTTGGCCATTTTACCAGTAGAATCAAAGAATCGTTTCCCATCTTTGAATTCGTACCACCCGGTTTTCATTAAACCGCCTTCTTCAAAGAAATAACCTTCTCCATCGATTTTCTGGAAACCAGTTACCATGGTCCCGTTTGATGAATAATATCGGACGCCATCATTTTCAGTATTCCACCCGGTGGCCATGCCACCTTCTTCAAAGAAATAATAGTGTTTCCCATCAAGTTCGTACTTACCAATAGCCATGACCCCACCGTCTTCAAAATAATATTTCTTTCCATCGATAGTTTGCCAGCCGACTCGTACGCCCCCATCTTCATCGAAGTAATATGTTTTACCGTCAATTCGTGTTAAACCGGTAGCAACAGCCCCATCTTCTTCAAAATAGTAAGTTCTGGTCCCAATTGTCCACCAACCTGACAGGCAAACACCATCTTTATTGATGTAGTATTTTTCTCCACCATATTCCTGCCATTTATCAAGTCTAGCTCCATCTTCTCCGAAAATAGAATATTTTCCATTGTCTATTTTTACAAGGCCTCGGCTCATGAGCCCAATCGAATTAAAGAAATAAGTTTTACCATCAATTTCCTGAAGCCCTTTTAAGCAATGTCCGTATTGATCAAAATAATACTTGCCACCTTCGATTTCGTACCAGCCAGTAACAATCTTCTGATCTCCGTCATAGTAAACAGGCTCTCCTTGCTTATCGATTCCCCAGCCATTAATAGCTTTTACTTCTTTACTAGCATTTGCTTCTTTGATTTTATCTTGCGCGATTTCTTCAGCCGTCTTGAGTCCAATTGTATGAACGACTTGCTCGTAGATTACACGATATTCATCTTCCGTAAGGTGATACCCGTCATTTTTTGTCTGGAGGTTTTTATTTACTAATGAATACGCATCAATATAAACAACTTTTTTATTAAGATTGTTTCGCATGTATTCATTCCATGCTTCAATCTTGGAATTTAATGCAGTACCATATTTATGTTCATCGACGGGGGTCACATTAACATAGTAAAAAGGGACAGTCCCTTTTCCGTTAAATTCATCTGCTTTTTGGCTTATATAATCTGCATAATCTTTTGCTTTTAATGTATTTGAACATTCATTAAATCCAGCAGCTATTACTACAGCTATCTTCTTCGAATGTGTAATACCTTTGCAGCTGTCAATCTGAGATTTTAGCCATGTAAGCCCTTTTCCTCTTTCACAATACCACGATTTCGTGCTGTCGTTTCCAGATGCAACCTCTAAACCGACACCACAATCATCACCAAAAAATATAATAGTTTCAACATTAGATGTATCGACCGTCCCATTATTTTTTGCCTCAGTCTTTGTTGTGGAACTTGGTTCAGCGTATACGATTGTTGGAACAATATACCCAAATGTCATAGCCGTCACCATAGAAATCATTATTAAACGAGACTTCAATATCTTTATTATTTTCTTTTTCATAAATATCCCTCTTCAATAAAAATTCTATATTTATATGTCAGAAAGCAGATTAAAAACGCTGTTTTATCGCGTTTATTTATTAAGATAGGTACTTTTGAGATGATTTTCAGACATATAGTTATTAACAAAAAAATATTAAGGAGGAAAATTATGTTATTTTTCATTGTTTTGATTGTGCTGATCGTGGCATTAGTTGTTACAAATATCGTAATTGTACCGCAGGCGCAATCATATGTTGTTGAGTGCCTTGGCCAATACAAGTGCACATGGGGCGCGGGACTCCACGTTAAGATCCCAATTATTGAGCGTGTTGTACGCAAAGTTTCTTTAAAAGAACAGGTTCTTGACTTTCCGCCACAGCCTGTAATCACAAAAGATAACGTCACAATGCAGATTGACTCTGTCGTGTTCTGTTCTATCTTTGATGCACGCTTATACACTTACGGCGTTGAAAACCCATTATCCGGGCTTCAGAACCTTGCAGCTACTACCCTTCGTAACATCATCGGCGAAATGGAACTTGATAGCACGTTGACTTCAAGAGATGACATCAATACTCGAATGAGAGCTGTTCTTGATGAAGCTACTGACGCGTGGGGCATGAAGGTAAATCGTGTAGAAATTAAAAATATCCAGCCGCCTCACGAAATCGAAGATGTCATGACAAAACAGATGAGAGCTGAACGTGAAAGACGCCAGACAGTCCTTGAAGCACAGGCTCACCAGGAAGCTGTAGTAGCTCGTGCAGAAGGTGACAAAAAAGCAAAACTCCTTGCAGCAGAAGCAGAAAGAGATACTCAAATTGCTTTAGCAGAGGGTCGTGCAAAGTCTATCGCTCTTGTTTACGAAGCAGAAGCAAAAGGTATCCAGAAGCTTAATGACGCAAAAATCAGCGAAGGAGTTCTTCGATTAAAGGGAATTGAGGCTCTTAAAGATATTTCCGATGGCAGAGCTACTAAAATATTTTTGCCATCAGACATCTCCAGCTCGGTTTCATCTCTTTTAGCTACCGGTGAAGCTCTTGGAATCGGAGATGCTACTCCAGTAGATAAAACTCCAAAACCAAAGAAAAAAGCTGAAGTTGACCCTTGCATTAAAGAAACAACAAGCGAAGAAGGAAAAAAGGCTGCTAAGACATCTATGGATATTAAAGATGAAGTTGCAGAGCAATATATGGACCCAGACTATAATTCTGATAAAAAGAAATCTGGTCGACATCCATTTGGTGATGCGTGGATGGATAACATGTAAGCCACACGCCATATAAAAAGCGTTTCATTCTGACAATGAGGCGCTTTTTTAGTTCCTGTTTTTTATCTCTATTTTTATCCCTATATTTAGAAATATAAATAGGTATTATTTTGTATCTTTTATTAGGGCGTTTAATAGCTATATTACCTATCCATCCCAGTTGGAGCAGCGAACTACTCAGTAATTGAATTACCGAGGTTACAGAATATCGTAAGCCAGTATTACAAGGAACTAAAAAAATGTATCAACAATGATATGTCTGTTTTTGTGTTCTGAAAAAACACTTAAAAAACACTTTTATCAATGGATGCTTTTACCCCTATTTGTTAGAATATTTTTGTTCTTAAAGGTATATCTTATAATATATTTATTTTTAGTTATAATTTTATCACTATTTATATCCCTAATATTGGATCATTTATTATCCCTAGTTCGTTCCCTATTTTTATTTACTTTTATATCTCTGCAAATAGTCAGCTGCTCTCCTGACTAAAGTCAGGGGATTCCTGCTCAAATTTTTAATTGAAAAATAGCCTATGTTTTGACGCTCCCCAAATCTAAAGGTTCGGGGTTTTGCCAGCTAAATTATAAAACATAGACTATTCTAGTTATCTTATTGGGGAATGTTTTATCTACAAAATTATCCCTATTTTTGTATATTATTTAGTTCTTTTCTTACGTGCCTTTTCTTTTTCGATTTCTGTCAAAGCAGACATGTACTGATAATAGCTGTAAAGAAATTCGTCACGACTACTTCCAAGTGACTCGTGCAGATATTCTAATGGAGTATCATAAAGTTCGTGATATGCGTAGAACAGTTTGGCATCATGCATTAGAATGTTCCCTTTGGCGCTATCCCCAAAAATTTCGTAAAGTTCGGCAACACTCTTAGCTACTAAGTTCTTCGAAATAAAATCTTTCAATAAAATAGCAAGCTTCTGAGCCCCATTATCTCCTTCAAACACTCGCTTTGGAAATCTTTTAAGCTCACCACTCTTTACGCGTTGATAAAGTTTTAGAACTTGCTCCCCAACATCGTAGCGAGTCTCGTTTGGGAATGCGAGATGGATCATCCAATTAAAATCTTTCTTTTTACTAAGATCCTTCGGATAACGAATATACGTAATAATCTTATCGAGCCTGAGTTGTTCCATAATTTCCTCGTTCATAGAGTCCATAGCGTCTTGAGGAGTCCATTCCAGTAGTTCCGTAACTGCGTAACGGACAATAGCGAGCGCTTCTTTTTGCTTCGCGTCTGCAATTTTTCTTTTTCTTTCAGCTTTAGCTTCTTCAATATCAGCATCATCCCCTTCCGGTTCTTTTTCTATATCGGAAGGCCCTTTAATGGAGAAAGCAACTTTTCCTAATAAAAAATCTTCATATTTGCGAAGTGTAATTTCATTACCTTGTGCCATTTATAAACATTCCTCCTTTTTTTCTGCGAGTTGCGCATAATATTTCTAAAGAAATATATGTCAGAAAATCGTTGCATTTTGAGGGATTCATACACGTTTCAAGAAAAATACGTATTCTTAAGTCATATATCGTCAGCAATATTCATGTGTCACACGGCGAAAAATTAAAAATTAAATGAAAATTTATCTTACATATAAAACGTCGCTTTTCTTGGTTCATAGTTTTTTTGTTTTATTTTTGTTGTTTGATAATATTTCCGACAAATAAATACTGATATGGTGATGAATGGAGAAAACGGAATTTTTTAATCAGTTCCATATCGCAACAATGTATGCGCAATATGCGCAATATCGCAGAAATGGAGGAAACAATATGGCGATTAGAAGAAATTTAGTCCTACTTAGTGGACGAATTGAATGGAAGGCGGACGATGTTAGAAACGTTACCTTTAAGAACGGTAACTCAGAAACTTTCTATAAGATACGCGTTTCTTGCAAAAGAGATGCGAAGAATGCAGAACCAGTTTATGACAGTTTCTATATCGAATTTTCTGGGAAAGATGCTGCTTTCGCAAAGCAGTATCTAAATGTAGGGAACTACATAGCTGTCGAGGGCGAGTGCTCCGTAAATACGTCTAAAAAAGACGAAAACGGAATAACTGTATACGAAGAAATGTATACAATTAAAGTCCGCGAGTTTAATGCCAGTAAGAATCTTTATCTCAATGAAAACGAGATAAAGATCATGGGATACCTTGCAAAAGATCCCAAAGTGTTTACAGGAGCTGTCTCTTCTGTAGCAATTACTGTTATTGTTAACAGAAAAGGTGGTTCTACAAAATCAGATACATTTAATGTTAAGGTATTCGGAAAATCGGCAGAATACGTGCAAAAACATTTTCATAAAGGAAATG
>ERZ507033.1196-NODE-1196-length-10445-cov-3.054860_pt1 | contig 10445 bp, 8 predicted proteins | sample MGYA00512874_ERZ507033 | MGnify/ENA metagenome assembly ERZ507033
GAAGAGGAAGCTACCGTTCAGGGTATTTTGGACAAGATCAAGCTGGGTGGTGATGTGGCTTTGTATCATTTGGATATTCAACTTGGCGCAAGAAAATAAGCGAAAGAGAAACGAATGCCTGTTTTTTGTCTTCTGCAGATAAAGATGCAGGTGTTTATCGGAAATAGAAAGTGGGTGTGTCAAAATCCAGTTTTTGGAAATATGAATTTATAATTTGAGCATCCTAAAAGGCTAAAGAAAGGGTCGCATCAAACTCTGTATTGGTACAACCTTCCGCGATAGCGTATAAGCTATAAAAAAGATAGCCGTCCAGATTTTGGGGCGGCTATTTTTGTGTCTGCTTCCATTTGCCCGGAAGTAAATCACGATATTTTTCTATAGATATTGGGAAGCCATGCGGCACAACGGTCTATAATGTCGCATAGGTATTCAAATACGTTTATACCACACCTGTGACAGGTAATGGCCAATGAATAAGTGTTATAATTACTATCTGTAACTTTTCGGAGCAGTCATTTTTGTTTTGCCACATCTCCTTGCTTTTTTACAGTATTTCTCTCAGCCATTTTTCTAATTCTCCCGTCCATTGGCGCTTATAGGTAAAGCTGTCGCGGAAACCCCAGCCGTGGCCGCCGATAGGATAGGTGTGGAGGGAAGCAGGGACTTTATTCTTTACCAGCGCCAGGTAATAGCTCACGCTGTTGCTGACGGGTACAGTTCCGTCATCGCTGCTATGCATGATGAAGGCGGGAGGAGTGTCGCCTGTTACTTGCAGTTCATTGGAGTAAAGTCTCACTAGCTCTTCTGACGGGCTTTTCCCTAAAAGATTGTCACGTGAGCCCTTATGGCAGTTGGACAGATCCATGCTTATGACGGGATAAAACAGGATCTGAAAATCCGGACGCGTTCCGGCTGTATAGTGGGTGGCTGCCGTACTGGCCAGATGTCCGCCCGCAGAGGCCCCCATGATACCCACTTTTTGAATATGCCATTCGTTGGCGTGTTCTCTCATCAGCCGGATAGCCTGATGGGCGTCGCTCAACGGTACATCATGGTGTCCGTTTGGCATACGGTATTTCAATACGGCGTATGTGATGCCTTGTGCGTTGAACCAGTCTGCCATATCGTGCCCTTCGTGATTCATTGCCAGGCGTATGTATCCCCCTCCGGGACAAGCCACGACAGCCAGTCCGTTCGGTTTGGCTGCCGGATAAACGGTAAGGGTAGGCTCGCTGACATTGGAAATCCGGTTGTTCTCTAATTTCTGCTCGGGGGTGGTGATGCCGTTGGAGTTGGGGGCGCCATCGGGCCATAATTCCAACTCTACAGGTTTCTGGGCAGATAATGCGGTAGAGATTGCAAGTAAACTCATTAGTAAGATTCGTTTCATATAGCTTTTATTTTCACGGTATTTGAAAAAGGGTTATTTTTTCTTTATATGCATACTGGCTTTAACCAGCCATATGATCAGGAGGATATAGGCGGCCATTGACAGCACTTCGCTCAACGGGTTGCTCAGCCATTCTTCGTTGATCAGATTGATACCGCCAAAGCGCATGGCGGCACTGACAACCCCCATCAATGCGCCTCCGGCTATGAATCCGGATGCCAGCAAAGTTCCCTTCTCGCCACGTTCGGCATTCACTGCCTCGTCTTTGCTGCGGGTAGTGACATACCAATTCACCGCTCCACCTACCAGCAACGGCAGGTTCAATTCCAGTGGAATGAACATACCCAGCGCAAAAGCCAGTGCGGGTACTTTGAAGTAGGTCAGCACCAATGCCAGCACAGCGCCTATTCCGTAAAGCAGCCAGGGAGCGCCTACACCGTTCATCAGCGGGTCTATTACGGCTGCCATCGCGTTGGCCTGCGGAGCTGCCAATGCGCCGGTGGAGAAGCCGTAGGTCTTGTTCAGGATCATGATGACGCCGCCCACAGTTGCTGCCGATACTAGTGTGCCGAGGAATTTCCATGTTTCCTGTTTGGCAGGAGTACTGCCCAGCCAGTAACCTATTTTCAAGTCTGTGATGAACCCGCCTGCCATAGAGAGTGCCGTACAAACCACACCACCCATAACCAGTGCAGCAACCATGCCGGTAGCACCTTTCAGTCCAACGGCAACCATTACTACTGAGGCAAGTATCAGTGTCATCAGTGTCATTCCCGATACAGGGTTAGTGCCGACTATGGCGATAGCGTTGGCTGCTACGGTGGTGAACAGGAATGCAATGCCGGCTACGAGCAGGATGGCTACAATGCTGTGTAATACATTTCCATGCATCACATCAAAAAAGAAGAACAGTAAGATCAGCAGGATGGTGAAGATGGAACCGAAGGCGATCACTTTCATGGAAAGGTCTTTTTGCGTGCGGATGACGTTTGCTTCCACCTTCTTGCCGCCCATCTCTTTGGCGGCCAGTCCCACAGCACTCTTTATAATGCCCCATGAGCGCACGATACCGATCACACCGGCCATGGCGATACCACCGATACCGATACTTTTGGCATATTCCTTGAATATAAGTTCGGGTGACATTTCGCTAATGGTTTGTGTCAAGGCCGGATTCCATGCATTCAGCACTTGGTCGCCGAACAACAGGGCCATACCTGGAACAATAACCAGCCATACCACCAATGAACCGGCACAAATGATAGCCGCGTATTTCAAGCCGACAATATAGCCTAGGCCTAATACTGCTGCACCGGTGTTTATTTTCATCACCAGTTTGGCTTTTTCGGCAACCATCTCACCCCAGCCGCATACGCGGGTGGTGAAGTTTTCATTCCACCAGCCGAATGTGGCTACAATGAAATCGTACAGACCTCCTATTAGTCCTGCAAAAAGCAATGGCTTTGCCTGGCTTCCGCCTTTCTCGCCGGAAACAAGCACTTGCGTACTGGCAGTGGCTTCGGGGAAGGGATATTCGCCATGTTTGTCGCTGACGAAATATTTACGGAAGGGGATGAGGAACAGGATTCCCAAAATACCTCCCAGCAGTGAGCTGACAAACATCTGAAAGAAGTTGACTGTCATTTCGGGGTATTTGTCCTGCAATATATAAAGGGCGGGCAATGTGAAGATGGCTCCTGCCACTATGACTCCCGAACAGGCACCGATGGATTGGATGATGACATTCTCACCTAACGCGTTTTTATGCTTGGCGGCTCCCGATACACCTACGGCGATGATGGCGATAGGGATGGCGGCTTCAAAAACCTGTCCCACTTTTAATCCCAGGTAAGCTGCGGCCGCCGAGAATAATACCGCCATGGCGATACCCCATAGCACAGACCATAGGTTTACTTCGGGATATTTTTTGTTTGGTGACATGATGGGGTGATATTGTTCCCCCGGTTTCAGAGGTCGGAACGCGTTATCGGGCAATCCAACCGATTTTTCTTCTTCTTGTTTCATGTTTCTCTATGTTGTTATTTTTGAAATTTATCATAATAAATGCCCAAAAATAGTGAAAAAATAGAGAAACATCCTCATGATTTGATTAGAATATCTGAAATTTCAATCCAAATGATAGTCTCAGATAGTCATCGGGTTTCAAATAACTGTTGTTGAACGCACTGACAACGTATAAATCGCATGTGCTGATTTCGTAGAATGCGGTGATACTTTTAGAGAACTTCCGGTACTTTTCGGGCACATCGAAACGGACGCGTTGTCCCAGAAAGATATGGGTGCGGATACGGGTGGAAAATCCGTAGTATCCACGGGGATAGCGCTCAGGTTCGCTTGTCCAGAAATCATCGCTGAATACGGTGTTGAAATAGATTCCGGTAGTCAGCGGTTCTAGCGAGAAGTCTTTGCCCAGCCAGATACTCCACGGGATATAATTCTGTTTCAAGGTCATGGTCATCTTGAAATGTTTGGATGAGTAGCGGGGGATGAAGCCCAAAAGAAGATCGGTTTCCCATTGGCCTCTTTTTCCATAATCCCAGCCTATGCCCCAGGATAACAGGCCCATTCCACCGGCGTACTGTAATTTGGTGTGGGTGGGGATCAAAGCTTCCCACGCACGCCTGTAACGGTGTACGCGCTTGTCGTATTTATGGTGCCGGTTTGGCATTTGGGTTACAATATCTTCCTCTTGGTTTTGAACGGAAGGAGAGGAGACAAGTATGCTGTCTTTGGATAAGATGGAGTAAAGTGTATTATTTTCTTGGGCTTGTGCCGTAAAAGGCAATAGTGGCCACAATAGGTTCAGAAATATCTTTTTAAAATTCAACTGTTTCATAATCGTAGGTTCCATCTTCTTTAATGGTGAATAATAAGTAGATGCGTTTGTCTATGCAGGGGCATTGGAAATACAGAACTCCGTCGTTGAATAGATCATCTACTGCGAATTTGTGTTCATGGCCGTAAAGACAGAACTGGACTTTGGGGAACTGGTTGACGTATAGTTGGAAGATTTTTGCTACATTGTTGTTGAATACAAATTCAAAAGGTTTTACGTGCATTGCGAATACCGTTTTTTCTATTTCAGGCGACAGGTTGTTCAGTTCATTTTCTATAAAATTGAAATCGGGAACCGGTTCCGAATAATCATATTCCATCGCATTGGTATTGAGGCAGATAAAGCGTACATTTCCGGCTGTGAAGGCGAAGTTGGGATCTCCATAAATGGCTCTGTATGCGTCTTCACCTGTACCCAGACAGTCGTGGTTGCCTAAAAGGCATACGTAGGGCATCTGGAATTTGTTAAATATGTCCCGCATCCATATGAATTCTTTTGTGACGCCGAAATCGGACTGGTCTCCTCCGTGAATGACAAAGTCTATGTCACCACGGGCATTGAGGGCTTTTACAACATCTTCGGTAGAGTTGTACCATCGTTGGGTATCACTGATCATGGCAAAGCGGATTGTTTTTTTGCCTTGCATTTTGTTTTCTATCAACTGGATGTTTTTGTTGGTCAGTTCTCTTTCTCCTGTAATATGTACATCGTATGGATGGGTTTCCAGCATGTCACAGCCACTGAAACAGAGGGCCAGCAGGACAAAGAATAATAGCTTGTTTGTCATTGTTCTCTTAAATTTGCTGCAAAGTACGTTATTTTAATCAGAATAAGAGTGGCTTATTATTGGGGAAAAATGTTCTTTTTTTCTTATTTTTTTGTCTTTACTTGGATACAGGCAGGCGGGGCAGTGTTTTCCGGATATAAAAAGAGGATGTATCAAACTCGAATCTTCTTTTGTTTTGATACATCCTCTCTCTTATGATGTGAGAATTCTATTCTGCAACTGTGCTTTTCGGGGTCATATCACCTTCTATATAAAGACGTGTCATTTCATTTTTCCCGTTTGTGCGGATAGTGATTGATTTCTTGAAATGTCCCGGAAATTTGCCGGCTCCATTATAAGTCACTGTTATCTGTCCACTTTCACCCGGTTTGATGGGCTCTTTAGGATATTGGGGAACAGTACATCCGCAAGATGCGATCGCTTGATGAATGACCAAGGGACCGTCTCCCGAATTTTTGAATTTGAAAACGCAAGTAACTTTCGGGCTAGACTCGGGGAATGAACCGAAGTTATGTGTTGTTTTCTCAAAGGTTATTTCTGCTTCTCCTTGAGATTGCCATACGGCTGCGTATGTGGTTAACCCTATAATCAACAATAATGTTGAAAGCAAAATTTTCTTCATTAGTTCCACTTTTTAAAAATTATCGGGGCTAAATTACTGTTTTTTTTATAAAAGGTCTTTAACTGTTAGTGAAATAAATGGTAAATTAACACCTTTAAAAATAAGGGACAAAGATAATCAACCCTATGAGGGCGGCAAAGATAGCGCAAATCAGTACGGCTCCTGCCGCTATGTCCTTTACGTCTCCGGCTATAGGATGGTAGTCTGGTGATACCAGGTTTACCAGGCGTTCTATGGCTGTGTTGAATGCTTCGGCAGCCAGTACCATTGCAAAGCACAGGAGGACGACAAGCCATTCGGTGCGTGTTATTTCAAACCGGATGCCTGCAATGGTTACGGCGATGATGGCTGCGCAATGTATCCAGGCATTGTGTTCCTTGCTTAAAAAACTACATACGCCTTTCCAGGCGTATGTAAAGCTTTTTAGTCGTTTATGCAGTTCATTCATTTTTTTAAGTTTGGGGTGAGTTTATCCTCTGTTTACCTGTTTTACTCCTTTTACTGTCTTTATCTTTTTTACTAATGATTCCAGCTTTGAAGTATCATCTACCATTACGGTCATCATGCCGCTGAACAGCCCGTCGTGCGAGTCGATGCTGATGGAACGGAGCAGGATATCGTTTTCCTTATTGATAATGGAGGTGATATTTGTCACAATTCCTATATCGTCATGGCCAACGATGCGCAGCGTGATGGGGTATTGTTTGCCGTGGCTTTTCCCAGCCCAACGCGCCTTTACGATACGGTAGGCAAAACGTGATTGCAACTCCCGTGCATTAGGACAGTCGGTACGGTGTATTTTGATTCCTCCGCTGATGGTTACAAATCCGAATACATCATCGCCATAGATAGGGTTACAGCATTTGGCTAATTTGAAGTCCAGTCCTTTCAAATTCTGATCAATGACCAGTACGTCCTCTTTGAAGGTCTTGTCGTCCTGTGCTGTCTGCATGCTGAAATTCTCGGCGCTGCGATAGACAATATCTTCCCGGTTTTCCGTTTCCTTTTTCTTCAGTTCCAGGTATTTTTCGATGATGTCGTTCGCATCTCTTGTCTCGTTGGCTATGTCCTGGTAGAACTCGGTTACGGTTTTGTATCCCAGCTTTTTTATCAGGCGCATCATCACTGCTTCATCGTATTCCAGTTTGCGGTTCTTGAATTTACGTTCTATGGTTTCTTTGGCGAACTCTGTCTGGCGGGCTTCTATCTCTTTGATGGCCTGGCGTATTTTGGTTCTTGCCTTCGAAGTGGTGACGATGTTCAGCCAGTCGCGTTTGGGTGTCTGGGTGTTTGAAGTCATGACTTCTACTTGGTCGCCGCTGTTCAGCGTTTGCTTTAATTGTGCGTTCTTTCCGTTCACCTTTGCTCCGATACACTTGGACCCCAGTTTGCTGTGGATGGCGAAAGCAAAGTCCAGTACGGTCGCTCCTTTCGGCATCTTGTACAAGTCACCTTTGGGGGTGAATACGAATACTTCGTCTTCGTATAATTCCAGTTTGAACTGGTCCATCACTTCCAGGTCACTGTCGGCGTTCTCCAGTGTTTCCCGGATGGAGGTCAGCCATTCATCCAGACCGCTTTCTCCTTTTACGCCTTTGTAACGCCAGTGGGCTGCCAGACCACGTTCCGCTATCTCGTCCATGCGTTCGGTGCGTATCTGTACTTCCACCCATTTGCCTTCAGGCCCCATTACAGTGGTATGCAAGGATTCGTATCCGTTACTTTTGGGTACGGAGAGCCAGTCGCGCAGACGTTTGGGATTGGGCATATACATATCGGTCACAATGGAATATACCTGCCAGCATTCTTGTTTTTCCTTGTCGACGGGAGAGTCCAGAATGATTCGGATGGCAAACAAGTCATACACTCCTTCGAAGGGACATTTCTGTTTCTTCATTTTCTGATAGATGGAATGGATGGACTTGGTACGCCCTTTCATGTGGAACTTCAATCCTGCTTCTTCCAGCTTATGCTGTATCGGTTCGATAAAGGCGGCTATGTATTTGTCACGGGAGGCTTTCGTTTCGTTCAGTTTGTCCTTTATATGATAATATACGTCGTGTTCGGTATATTTCAAGGAAAGGTCTTCCAGTTCCGATTTCAGTTTGTATAGCCCCAGCTTGTGTGCCAGCGGTGCGTACAGATAGGCAGCTTCGTTGGCTACTTGGGTGCGTGCTTCTATATTGGGAGTCTCCTTTATCTGTCTCATCAGGTTCACGCGGTCTGCAATGATGATCAGAATAACACGCATGTCTTCGGCAAAGGAGAGCAGCAGGTTGCGGAAATTTTCCGATTCTATGGTAGGGCTTTTGGAGTATAGCTCATTGATTTTCACAAGACCGCGTATGATCCCCGCTACATCCTCTCCATATTCCTGTTGTACAGATGCTAAGGTGCATAAATGGTTCTTTACCGATTCGTGCAGCATGATCCCCAGGATGGAAGCCCGTTTCATCCCAATTTCCTCGGCCACGATGACAGCGGTCTGCATATCTTTGATGATAGGATTCATTCCGAAACAATTTCGTGGCAGGTTACCTTCGGCAACTGCTTTTATGAGGTGTATTTTTAACTTATGGCAATCACCCTTCTGCAAGGTGTCGCCGGATAATTGCAGCAATCGTTTATAGAGGGCGAACAGTTGCTCACGCTCTTTGGCTGTGAAAAATGCTTTTTCTTCCATAACACGTGAAATCTTTTCGAGGGTAAAGGTAGTTTTTTTCTTTATTTATTAGGTAGTGTTCTCGCATTTTTTTGTATTTTTGGGCAATTAATAGTGAAAGAATAAGGTAACAATTTATTTAAACCATATAAAATCATGTACTTATGTTAACACCTGAAGACAAAGACTTATTAGTGAAAAAAGGAATTTCCGAGCAGCAGATTGCAGAACAACTGGCTTGCTTTGAAAAGGGTTTCCCATTTTTGAAGCTGGATGCAGCCGCTTCTGTTGAAAAGGGAATCATGGCTCCCGCCGAAAATGAAATGAAAAATTATTTGGAAGCATGGGATACATATAAGGAAGGGGAGAAAACTATCGTGAAGTTTGTACCCGCCTCTGGTGCTGCCAGCCGCATGTTCAAGAATTTGTTCGAATTCCTGGGGGCTGATTATAATACTCCGAAGACTGATTTCGAAAAGAAATTTTTCGACCATATTCATAGCTTCGCATTCTACAATGACTTGAATGCGGCTTGTATGGATAATACAGGAAAGGATATTGATGCTTTGATGGCCGGGAAGGAGTATAAACCTATAGTAGCCAATTTGTTGGAAGCTGCCGGCTTGAACTATGGGGCATTACCGAAGGGGTTGTTGAAATTCCATCGGTATGCGGATGGTGTGCGTACACCGCTGGAAGAACATTTGGTGGAGGGTGCGTTGTATGCGGCAGGCAAGACCGGAAAAGTGAATGTGCATTTCACCGTTTCTACGGAACATCGTGAATTGTTCACAAAGCTGGTGGAAGAGAAGGTTGCCGTTTATGCAAAGAAATACGGGGTGGAATATGATGTGTCGTTTTCTGAACAGAAGCCGAGTACGGATACGGTTGCTGCCGATATGGAGAACAAACCTTTCCGCGATAAAGGCAAGCTGTTGTTCCGTCCGGGGGGGCACGGCGCGCTGATTGAGAACCTGAATGATTTGGATGCCGATGTTATCTTTATCAAGAATATAGATAATGTGGTGCCCGATCGCTTGAAAGAGGATACTGTTACGTATAAAAAGCTGATTGCGGGGGTACTGGTTACTCTGCAGAGGCAGGTATTTGAATATTTGGAATTACTGGATGGCGGTAAATATACACATGCGCAGCTGGAAGAGATCATTCGTTTCTTACAGCAGACTTTATGTTGCCGCAAACCGGATATCAAGGATCTGGAAGATGCCGATTTGGTTATTTATCTGCGTAAGAAGTTGAACCGTCCGATGCGTGTATGCGGTATGGTGAAGAATGTGGGTGAACCGGGAGGCGGCCCGTTCCTGGCTTATAATGCGGATGGTACTGTTTCACTGCAAATTTTGGAAAGTTCTCAGATTGACATGAATGATCCGGCCAAGAAAGAGATGTTCGAGAAGGGTACTCACTTTAATCCGGTGGATTTGGTGTGTGCGGTACGCGATTATAAAGGAAACAAATTCGACTTGGTGAAGTATGTGGATAAGGCTACAGGTTTTATCTCTTATAAATCAAAGAACGGTAGAGAACTGAAAGCATTGGAGCTTCCGGGCTTGTGGAACGGCGCAATGAGTGACTGGAACACTGTTTTTGTTGAAGTGCCGTTGAGTACCTTTAATCCGGTGAAGACTGTGAATGATTTGTTGCGTGAACAGCATCAATAATTCCTTTTTTTATTATAGACTACATGGATTTATACAGATCGGACGATTTGTGTAGGTCCGTGTAGTTTTTTGTGAAATTAATTTATATACCCTTGATTACTAACCTATAATTAAAAAGAATGAACCTGCTGACCTTTATTGCCCCACTGGCTGTGGCGGCAACTTTTATGATGCCGGCCGATGCTGCAAATCACAAAGAATTACCGGCATTGGGAAATACTCATATTCAAGTATTCGACAAAACCCCTGTTTGTTTTCGTCCCGATTCTTTCCCTAATTATACTCCTGCCAATGCTGACGGAGTGATCCGTCTGGTAAACGGGCGTATCATTTTAAAGAAAATAACCTTGCCCGATTATAAAAGGGATGTGGATGTTACTCTGAAAGTAACTGTAGCTTCCAATGGTGACCGTTGGGATAAATCTGGCTCTTGTTTTGTGCTTCC
>ERZ507033.1225-NODE-1225-length-10309-cov-3.790618_pt1 | contig 10309 bp, 15 predicted proteins | sample MGYA00512874_ERZ507033 | MGnify/ENA metagenome assembly ERZ507033
GCTTGTCGATGGCGTCGGAGGCGTTGGAGATGATCTCCCGCAGGAAGATCTCCTTGTGGGTGTAGATGGAGTTGATCATCAGATCCAACAGCCGCTTGGACTCCGCCTTAAATTCTTTTCTTTCCATACAGGACACTCCTTTTGCGTTGATATCGCTTCACAGCGTTTCGGGGAGATGCGCAGCGCACCTCCCCGTTGTATACCTTTTTGCGGTGCTTACCGCGCTTTCCGGGCCACCAGCCAGCCCACGCAGGACAGCAGCGCCACAGAGCCGGACACGATCATCACACCCAGCAGCATCGGCGCCAGATGCGCTTTCAGCTTACCGCCCACACACCGGGCCAGTTTGCCGGACAGCCTCGCCGCCAGACGTCCCACCGCGGCAACGGCGCTTCTGGCCGTGGAAAGCCCCAGCGATACGCCCTTCCCTACCAACGACAGTGCGACGCTCGCCGCCTTCTTCGCCGCATCGGCGAGCACATGTAAAAACTTCTTCATGGGCAGCCTCCTTATCTCGTCGTTTTATACCAATTCACAATATCTGTCAAGTTCTCCTGCTTTACAGCGCTGGCGCCCCTTGTGGCCATATCGTAGGTCAGCTGTTGGGCGGGGGTCAGGCTCGCCTTCCCCTCCAGCGTCCGGCGGATATCCCGGCATTTCACCTGCATGATCCATTTGTACGGCCCATGGAGCCTGCGGATATCAAAGCCTCCCTGTAAGGTGAACACCTGCACCTCCGGTGACAGCTTCAGCTTCTGCCGCAGCTTGTCCGATGCGGCCTTCGTGGCAGGCCCCATGCCCACCTGACATACGGCGCGCACCTTGTAGAGCCGGTCAGCCTTGGCGTATCCCTTGACATTGCCCGCCATGAGCCAACCCAGGAAGACGACCTCCCGCTGGGGCTGCGGGTCGCTCACCCGATGCAGGTCATACACCGGTAGGCCGGTCAGTTCCCCCAGCATCCGCGCATATTCCGCGGTGTAGCCGCTGTTGGATGTGTACACGATGGCTGAGATCATCGGACATTCCTCCTGTCACTATTATAGCTGTGCCGCCGTCGGCTGTCAACGCGCCGTCACGCCGTTTTAGGCACATGGCGCTTATCGCATAAACCGGTCGATGGCCTGGTTCAGCGCCTCGATCGGCTCCATGTCGTCGGCCTCCACCGCGTCCACGATGCAGTGGGCGATGTGATCCTTCAGGATCACGCGGCCTGTGCTGTTCAGGGCGGAGATCACGGCGCTGAGCTGCACCAGCACCTCGGCGCAGTCCTCGCCCCGCTCGATCATTTTCCGCACCGCCTCCAGATGCCCCTGCGCCCGGGAGATGCGGTTGAGCACCGCCTTCGTCTGCTGGTGGGCGTGCTGGTGGCTGTGGGTATGTGTCGTTCCGTTTTCGTCCACATGGTCGTGGACATGGTTCTCGCGCATTGTACTGCTCCTTTTACCGGTTCATGGGATCGCCGAGCATCCGGGGCGGGTCGCCGTCCCTCTTCAGATGTATGCGCACAAGCGCCTCTCCCCTTTGGGAAATTATACATAATTCCGCTTTTGATGTCAATTCAATTGTCTGTTTTGCACAGATAATGGACAGTTTGTTGCTATCTGTCCGTTAAACCTGCAAAAAGCATCGGCGAATTGACTTCTCCCCCGCACCGTGCTAAGATAGAGCCAACTTTGAACAGGAGGTGGGCCTATGTGCCATGAACACGATCACGACCACGATCACGACCATGTGCATCCCCATGACCATGAACACACCCATTCCCACGGTCACCACTCGCCGGAGGAGGCGCTGGCACTGCTGACGTATATGCTGGGTCACAACCGCCACCACGCCCAGGAGCTGCACGAGCTGGCCCACGATGTGGACGGCGAGGCCCAGCAGCTGCTCCACGATGCGGTGGTGAACTTTACGCTGGGCAACGAAAAGCTGGAGGAAGCCCTCCGCATCCTGAAGGGGGAATAACGATGTGCCTGTCCACCGTCTACAACACCGCTCAGCAGGTGCTGTGTAAAAATGTGGCCTCCGTCACGGAGAAGGACGGTCAGCTGATCTTCACAGACATTATGGGCGTCCCCACCGCCGTCACCGGCAGCATCCAGAAGATCGACCTGATGGACAACATCATTGTCATCCGTCAGTCCGGCCAGTAAACAAAAAAGTTCGCTCTGCTCCCACATAAAAAAGGAAACGGCGCTGCCGTTTCCTTTTTTGTATCTCGTGACCTCCGCGCGCCTGACGGAACGGCGTCTGCCGTCCTGTGGTCTCGCGCGTAAAACTTCTGCTTGGCGCTATGCCGCACCGATTTTTGTCGGAGTCGCCTCCGTTACAAAAATCATGCTGTCGTACAGCACCGCCGGAGGCTGAAACATCCGGTAGCTGGGCGGCAGAATGTGCATCAGGGGCGAGTAGCTTTCCCCCAGCGTTCCCATGTAGGTGTATGCCGCAGCTTGCCTCCCCAGCTCGGAGTTCTCCGGAATCCTGCCAAAATCCAGCCAACAGCTATCGAGACCCGCCAGCTTTGCCGCCTTTGCGAAGGGGTCGTGGGAGTAAAACACCTGCGTTGTGCGCTTATCAGGCCGGCGCGCCGGCATATTGCAGCGGGTCTTATAAAAGTCGGTGCCAATGACATAGTAGCCATTGGACGCATCTTTTGAAAGGAGCTTGCCCATGGAATCAAGGCTGCCCCATTTCGCCACATGGCTGTTATGCCCGGTTACAAAGATGCTCCCGTGGCCGCTTAGCTGCTCCTGTCGGGAGATCCATTGCACGTTGTCCGCCATGTAGCGATCCCTTACCGCACCGCCGTCCGAAGTTGTCAGCGTCTGAAGCTCGGCGTGCTGCATCAGCACCTCCGCAAAGTGGATAGCCTGCGGCGAACCGCCCTTGTCTTCCAACGCCTCCTTCACCTGCGAAAGGATCATCTTTCGAGTGGAGATATCGTATTCGCTGCGCCAATTTTCGCCTTCTGCAAGGCAGCGCAGGTCTGTCGCGTCCACACCTAATTCCTCGCAGGCTTCCGCCAAAAACCTCATACTGTATGCGAGGCGCTGCATATCGAAGCCGTAAAAACGGAGGTCCTCTCCTTCCGGCGCGTTGTCATTGTATCGGCGCATATAGGAGATCAGCTCCGCCATCTCATCCGTCCGATAGATGGCAAACCCGATGGCCGCCGCGGCTTCCTGCGCGGTGCCGCTGCCGCCGTGGATATACCGGTTTACCTGCTCGCAGCCACCGCAATCGCCCTCAAGAGCAAAGGCGCGGACGCCGTTGCGCTCCACCAGCTGCTTGAAGACCTCCAGCTTCAACCGCTGGAATTCCGCATTTCCGTGGGTGGCTTCTCCCAGCGCGATGATCCTTGCGTCTTCCGGCACGGTCATGCTCTCCACAGGCTCTGCATACGCTGCAAACGCAGTCAGGTCCACGCTCTCCCCAGTGCCAAAGCCGCCGAAGCGCATAAATACAAGCGCCGCTAAAGCGATTGCACCGCATAAACCCCATAGAATATATCTGATCTTAAACTTTCTTGCCTTTTTCTTCATTACCGTCTCTTTCCCGTTATTCCATCAAAGCTTCCTGCCTCCGCTTTTGCGCTCACTGTACCTCTTGCAGTATTTCTTCCGCCGTGGTATGGAACAGCTTCGCCAGCATCAGCAGGTTGGATGTACTCGGCTCAGATGCACCCGTCTCCCATTTTGAGACGGCCTGTCTGCTTACGCCGATGGACTCCGCCACAAACTCCTGCGTCATTTTGCACGCTTCACGGCGCTGCTTCAATGCCTCGCCGAGGGACTTTTTGATGCCGGACTTTTCCTTTCTGGCGTCGCTTGCTTTGAGATATCGAACCAATGCCTTGATAAGGAATATCCCGAGAACAATAAAGGTCGCCAACACCGCCAGCCCTATCAGAAGTACACCCCCGAAAACGCCGGCGCCTAACGCATCATATTTCATTCGATCACCTCTTTTCGTGGCTTCATGATAGCAAAAGCGCACGGTTGCCGCCACCAACTATCCCGCTAATTCTGCGGTTGCGGTCGGTTGCGGAAGTAAAAACGCAGTTTTGTGAAGGAAAAAGGCATATCTGTGTATCCATGCTCGAAGCAGCAAGCCAAGTGCTCTCATCGTATCATACCGTGAAAGTGGTTGCAATACGTTCCGCCGCAAAGGTGGACAGACATAGATCGTTTGCGCCAAAGTAGCCACTGCGAGAAATGCCGCATATGCAAGCAAAAAGACCCGAAACCGTTTTGTTCCCCCCTGACAGGGGTAACAACTAATCTCAGGGATCCCCCGACAGGTTATCGTGTTTACGATGCCTGTCGGGGTTCTTCTGTTTTCAGGGGTTGCAGGCTTTCCATGTCCTGATGCTGTTTGTCTATGAAACCGATGCCGTTGTAGTAGATCTCCACGGTCTGAGGCGCGTGTTTAGACCACTTCACCTCTTTTTCGTGCACCACGATCTTCTCAATAAACAGCCGCAGCAGTTCCGGCGTTAGTTCCGTAATGTCCATGTACCGCTTCGCCTTGTCGAGGAAACCATCCGTCCCGCTCACCGTTTCCCGCAGGCGTTGGATGTCAGCTTCATTCTGCGGGATACCTGCGGCGATTTGATTCTGCTCCTCCGTGTAACTGCTTGAGAGCATTTGGAACTGCTCTGTAGTAATGCGGCTAAGCACACTGTCCTCATACAGCTTCTTGAAGATGGCATCCAGTTCGGCTTTCCGCTTCCGCATGGCGGCCAGTTCTTTCTCCTGCCTGCGAATTTCACGCTGGATCTCGGCGGACTGCCTGCTGCCAATATAGGCGGCAAATTCTTCTGGACGTTCCCGTGCCATGGCCGTTACCCTCCGCAGATCCTCCAACACCACCTCATCCAGAACGCACTCTCGAATATAGTGGCCTGTGCAGGATTCTCCATCCTTCTTGTAGGTGCGACATGTGAAATGGTTGTAGCTGGCAGACATGGTATGTGCCCGGTGCAGCACCATATTGGAGCCGCAGTCGGCGCAGAACACAAGACCGGAATACTTATTCTGTTCTTCCATCTTCGTAGGGCGGCGTCTGTTCTTCCTCACCCGCTGCACGATGTCCCAGACCTCCTGGGTAATGAGAGCGGGATGGGTGTCCTTAAACACCAGACATTCTTCTCTGGAATGTTCCACCCGTCGCTTATCCTTATAGGACTTGGTGCTGTATTTCATGTTGACGGTATTGCCCAGATAAATCTCGTTTTCCAGAAGATTAGCAATGGCACTGTCAGACCAGTTATATGGATGTGCGGTGTCCAGACAGGTATGATTCATGCCATACCTGGTATAGGCGTACATGGTGGGCGTCAGCACCTGTTCTTTTTTCAAGATTCTGGCGATCTGGCTGGGGCCGTTGCCGCTGGCGCACATGGCGAATATCCTGCGGACGATGGCCGCTGCTTCATCATCTACCGCCAGCTTCTTTGTTTCCGGATCCTTGATGTAGCCATAAGGCGCTCTGGTCCCCAGCCGTTCTCCACGCTCCGCCTTGGCTTTCAGCACCGCCCGGATTTTCCGGCTGGTGTCCCGAATAAACCACTCGTTGAACAAATTTTTGAACGGCATGAGGTCATTGCTCTCGCTGCTGTCAGTGTCTACATTGTCATTGATAGCGATGTAGCGTACGCCGAACATGGGAAAGCGTTCCTCAATGTAGAGACCGGTATGAAGTTGGTTACGTCCCAGTCTGGAAAGGTCCTTGGTGACGATGATTCCAATCTCACCGTTCTCCATGTCGGAAATCATCTGCTGAAATGCGGGCCTTTGGAAATTTCCACCGGAAAAACCGTCATCCACATAGAAGCAGGGATTGGGGAAATGGTGATCTTCCGCGAACTTCTGTAAAATGGCTTTTTGATTCTGGATCGAGTTCGAATCGCCCTCCAGACCGTCATCCTGGCTGAGACGGCAGTACAGGGCGGTTTTCTTCAGGTTTGACATTGTCTCTTGTCCTCCTTTGGGTCAAACCGTTCAGAGCATTGTGATACCACAATACCCTGAACGGCCTGAAATGTCCAGCCCTTTAGGCACACATCTTTCCCTGCTGAAACTCCAGTTCCGCCAATGCCTTCAGCTTGTCCGCCGGGGTCTCGGTTCCCTGTTTCGGGAACACAGAAACCACCCGGATCACTCGTCCGCAGGAGATCTGAAAGCGTTCCGTGCGGATGAACTCGTCCTCATGTGATTTGCTTGTGATAGGCTGCACCTCTTTCTTCTTATTCGGGGGGACTGCGGCGTTTCCTGCCCCACACGGGCGTTCTCCCACTCTGGCAGGCATGGTTCGCCCGGGAGGTAGGAGAAGGCCACACGGGGCAACACAGGGCCAGCATGGGGCACCGCCTGACCGCTTTCGGCAATGTTTCCCAAAGCGGTTCTCTGCTTCTGCGCCGCACCCCTCATTGTCCTACCCGAAAAAACAGCGTGGTGAATAACCAGAAATTAAAAAATTCTACAAAAAATTTGATGGTGCAGGGTGTTTCATTGACCCCCTGCCGCCGAAATTGAGGGTGTCTGCCAGACACCCTCATCGCAGAAAATCCATGCAAAAAATTGGAGGACAGACCCTTGCAAAGTCTGTCCGCTGATGGTAACATGCCACAAATCGCAGAAGGAGGCATGGAACATGATGTATGTTTTTTGATGATGGCAATGACACTGCTGGGCGGGATCGTCCGTCTGGCACAGGCTCTGCGGCTGTCTGTGCCGCTGCTGTACGGCGCACTGGTGATCACGGTGTTTCGCCCGTGGTATCTGACGCACACTGCATTGGCAGATGGCATTTTCTTTGTACTGGTGGGCCTCGTGGCACTGTCCTGGGTGGTGTCCCTGATCCGTGTGGTGAGAGAAATGGTAGTGTGACGATAAGGTTTGGCAAGATTGCCAAACCTTACTTTCTGACAACCTTGTTAAAAAGCAACAACGGGTTCGGTGAATTCACCGAACCCGTTGTTTCATATAAACCGCTTTTGACAAGATTGTCTGAAGCGCTTTAGAGCGGTCCACTGTGATTGGGTTCGGCCATATTGCCAAACCCGATTTTATATGCTACTTTCCGGCAATGCTGCCGAGAAGTTTCCGCAACCCCTTTGCGATTGCGATTAAATGATCCAGCTGCTCGCTGCTTAACCCCTTCGCCTCAGATAAAAGCTCATTCGCCTTTGATGGATTAAGGGTTTCCGTGTCAAAGAATTCTTTTGGCGAGATCCCGAGGTAATCACAGATGTAGAAGAAAACCGTCATGGAGGGATAGTTGACACCATTTTCGATATTGTTGATATAGCCAGCGCTCTGACCAAGCGACAAGCTCATATCCCGAGCAGAAGCACCTTTGCTTACACGCAGAGCGACTAACCGCTTAATAAAGTCGGCCTTTTCCATAACCAATCATCACCTCGCTTTGTATGATTTTACTCAGCCATGAGCAAAACTCCAAAAGAGTAGTAATTGCAATGGTTTCCGGTCATGGCTGAAACCGAAAATCACTCATATGATATAGAAAGCGGAGCCCCTTTTTGGTAAAATTGACTTGAGAGAAAACCAACCAGAAAGGGGCTGGCCGCTATCTACCGACAGGAAATCATCCAGAATGTCACGCTGTTTACATCCCAAAGCGCCGCCGTGTTCTACGACAAGCTTTTCAGCAGTCTGGACTTCATGCTGCCCAGAGCGGCAACCGGGCGGCGGGGCTTTCCGGCGGCGGCGATCCCGCCGTGGCCTATGACCGCCTCATACGACGAACGCTGCTGATGCAGCGGATGTCGGCCAGCCGGGCGAGGTTGGCATGACCTTTCAGGAGCTGGCGATCTATCTCAACTACAACGGCCCCAGCGGAGCGGAGAAGGCATACAAGGCCGCGCTGCGGAAACTGAAAAAGAGTCTCTATTTCGGCGCATACGGACAGTGGCTTGCTGCACAAAAAGCGATCCGCGAGGCCAAGGCGGAAGCCAAAGCGAATTCCGGGCAGTACATAGCACCGCAGAGGACATGGATGAGAAGGAACTAACGGATCGATTTAGCTGCGAGGTAGTGGCGCTTGTTTGCGTCTACGAGATGCTCAAAAGTTCTTTTGACCATTCCTTTTGATTGCAGATTGCGTAGCAGAACAGCTCGAGTCGATCTATTTGCGTCGCTCTATAACGATAAGTCTTGCGGACCATCCCATATTTGGCTATACTGAGAGAAACCTTTGTAAAGAACGATTGACCGGCGAGGAGGGAAAATTATGCTCCCCATGCTCTTAGCAACGATTGAAAACGATGTGGATCGAGCACTGTTTGCGGAGATCTACGAGCAATACCATGAGCGAATGGAGCAGGCGGCACTCCGCATTTTGAAAGATCCTCACGATGCAGAGGATGCGGTCCAAAATGCATTTTTGAAGATAATCCGTAATTTTGATAAGTTTTTGGGGATTCCCCGTAAGAAAAGACTTTTTTGGTGCGTCTGCATAGTAAAGAATGAAGCTATAACACTTTTCCGAAAAAGAAAAACTACGGTCCTGATAGAGAACTTGGAAGATACATGTGACAGTATCAATGGTGCAGACGAGGCCTTGCTCTATGAGGATATTGTCCGCATGTTTGCAGAACTGCCGGAATTATATAGGGCCGTCTTGGAAATGAGGTTTCTGCTCGATTATTCTGGGAAGGAAATTGCCAAGAGACTGAATATCTCAGAGAATGTGGTAAATGTACGCATTTCCCGTGGCCGCGCAATGCTTCGGAAAACCATGGAAAAGGAGGAGATGCATCCATGACAGATAAAGAACTTGATGCTTTCATGGGCAAGGTGCTGCTGGATGCCGTTGCGTTTGATGAAGATCATGTGAGGGAGAAAATCCCTTACAAGGCATCTGTACACCACCGACATCAAATGAGAGCAATGCTGAAGGACCCTTTGCGTTGGGCAAAAGAAAGGAGCAAGCCTGTCTGGAAAAGGATGTTGCAGACAGCAGCAGTCATATTATTGATGCTGTCATTGGGACTTGGCAGCGTGATGCTTGCCAGCCCGACCGCTCGGGCGAAAATTGTTCGGTGGGCTACCGAGTGGTATGAAACGCATATTGTGTTTCGCTATGCCGGAGAAGATGCCCAAGGGGAGATGCCGCGGTATGAACTGGGGGAGTTACCAGAAGGTTTTGTGGAAAATCTGGAAAGTCAATTTGTAGGCACGGAAATGGCTGCCCATTTTTATGAGAACGAAAAGGGCGATGTGATCCTGTTTGAATATATCTATATGCAGCAAGGATCTTCGAGCGGTATCAGTACGGAAAATGCAAATGTAATTTCTGTACCAGTCAACGACTGCGAGGGCTTATTGGTAATTCATAAAGAAGAGGATAGCAACAGTACGCTGATGTGGTTTGATCCAGAGCATGACCTGCAATTTACTCTTGATGCACCGCTTGGTCAGGAGGACATTCTGCATATAGCAGAGAGCATATATTTGGTTGAAACGCCAAAATAAAACAATTTAATAAAAAACTGTAAGAAAGCATGCCCCCTTCCGCGTCTATTGGTCAGAAGCAGAAAAAATCTGCCGAGAACACGCGAAAGGGGGTGTATTTTGTGAAAAGAGTTGTGGCAGCGGTGCTCTGTGGCCTTGTGCTCACAATCGGAATTGTAGCGCAGGCTGTAGAGCCACGAGCGGCAGGGTACTCATTGTCGCTGACTTTCGATGAGACAACTGCTGTATGTGAAGCATCCTGTAGAGGGGACAAATCGACCGATTATATTAAAGCGACGTTAACACTCTATCAGGGCAGTACCTATGTGACTTCGTGGAACGGTGAAGGAAGTTACAGAGCGATTGTATCTGGGCAGCGCAGTGTGACTCGTGGAAAGAGCTACACGCTGAAGCTCAACTACACTATCAATGGTGTGGCGCAGCCGGAACAGAGTGTAACAAAGGTCTGTCGATAATGTCAATCATGTGATGAGGCCGATGAATGTATGTCAAAGACTGTTTTATGACGAATAGTTTTGGATTGGAGGTTACTGTGAAAAAAGTTCGCGGGTATATGACTTTACTCTTGGCTACATGCTTCGCACTTTCTATGACGTCTGCTGTGATGGCAACAGAAAAGGATGTCGGAAATGATGCAGGAATTAGACCACGATTGGCAATGTACGAATTCATCCGATATGATCATAATGCACATAGTGTCAATGATGCTGGACGTCATATCGGAAGCGTAAGCGGAGATAACCGAAGTGGCTCGACACCCATGGTAATTTCTTTTAAATATGCTACGACAGATCGGAAGAGCGTCGTGT
>ERZ507033.1226-NODE-1226-length-10307-cov-3.985076_pt1 | contig 10307 bp, 9 predicted proteins | sample MGYA00512874_ERZ507033 | MGnify/ENA metagenome assembly ERZ507033
TCCGATCTGCCGCGGGCTTCGGCACATACAGAATAAAAAATCGCATTGACTCAAAAAAATACAATCTCATTACGCTTGACACCTCATCTCTCCCCGCTCCGCAGGAGCCTGAGTATGACGGATTTATTCAGCTCAAAGACGTAAAAATGCACTATGTCGTTTACGGCAGAGGCGAACGGCCGCTCGTTCTTATTCACGGCAACGGCGGCAGCGCAAAGTCGCTCGCAGAGGCGGCAAGCTATCTCGCCGACGAATACACGGTCTATGTCATCGAGAGCCGCTGCCATGGGCAGAGCAGCGACCCCGGCACGATAGATTACGAATCCATGGCGAACGACACCGCGCAGTTCATCGCCGCCATGAAGCTGAAAAAGCCGTATATTATAGGTCACAGCGACGGCGGAATTATCGCGCTGACACTCGCCGCAAGATACCCCGATGTTCCGGGCGCGATAATATCCTGCGGCTCCAACACGAGTCCGAAGACGATGAAGCCGTATTTCATCATAGGTGTAAAAATCAACAATATGCTCCGCCACGACAAGCTTAATGATATGATGCTCACCCTGCCAGACCTCACCGCAGATATGCTCGGCAATATTACCGCGCCGACCTACATCGTCGCGGGTGAGCACGACATAATGTGGCTCTCGGACACCGTGTATATGCACGAAAAAATCCCCGACAGCCGCATAGCGATAATCAAGGGCGCCGGTCACTCCACCTATATGTCGCATGACGGCAAGCAGACCTATGTGCTCGCCAAAGGATTTTTTGACACGCTTTAATAGAACCGATAAACCGCCGAACGGGCAGACGCAAATTCCACCCGTTCGGCGGCTCTTTTTTTCGGCTGTCCGTTTTTAACCGTTCGGCATATTATGCTATGGGGTCTTTCCCCACGGAAGAAAAAACAAGCGCGGAGAAGCCGAAGGTGACAGTTTTCTGTCCGCAGGGGAGCCGCGGTCGTGCGTCCGCGCATAAGAATAGAGGCTCCCCGAAAGGGAGCCTCATCGGATTTTTATCGGGACCGATCGCCTCGCTTGCCTAAAACAGAATCACTCCGCTTCGCGGCTTGCGGGGGCTTTCAGATTGATAGCGTAGACAGTGTTAATCCGCAGCGGATAGCTCTCCGCGATTTCACCGTTATAGTAAACGATAACCTCGTCGCCGACAGCCACATCCGTATAGCTGTCCTTATTCTCGACATTCAGAGAAACCGCGCATCTTGCGCCGTTCGGATAGCCGTCCGTCTTTAAATAAATAATCATATAGTTGTCGTGAACTTCCTCCACTGTCCCGGTGACGCTCGGCTCATGCTTTATGATATAGTTCATATTCCTGTTATTGCAGCCGACCAATCCGAAAACAAAAATCAATGCTAAAATCAGTGCCGCCAATCTTTTCATTTAAATCAACTCCGATCAAATCAATTTCGGCTAAGTCTTGACAACCGGGGTTTCGAACGCAGAATCGCGGTATTGACAATCCGAATTTTACTTTTTGCACCTGTCCCCGATATTAATCCAGACGACTCCGACGACAATCACAACCGCAAACAGCGCTATGCCTACCCACAGAAAAATCATGTTTTTGAAGATTTCGCTGAGCGCCACCACGACCCAACACGCCGCCAGCGCAAACATAAGCTTCGACACAGCCCGACAGAGCTTCTTTTCGTCGTACTGCGCCTTTTCTTCTGCGGATGCGGTATTATAGCCGGCAATCAGAAATGCGCCTTTGCCAAACGCAAAGACAGTACCGAGCACCAGAAAAATCCCGGCCACAACAAGATGAACGGTAAGCATCAGAAAACCTCCTTTTCGGTATACGGCTATATTCCGTATATATTATAGCATAATCCCGCAAATAAGTCTATACTGACAGGCGCCGCGCTTTCAGACGTTACCTCTTCCTTCGCGTCATAATAACTCCGACGAGCGACGAGACAAAGGCCGCAGGTGCGATTCTGACAAACAGCCACTCGAACACATGATAAGCCGCACCGAAAACGGCAGTCTCCGGGTCGCTGAAATTCCAGCCAAGATACGGGCTGTTTAAGGCTATCAGCACCGCCGAGACAAGCACCGTCGTTGCACAAAGCGCAATAAACAGGCAGTGAAACGCTGCTATTTTCGTTGTTTTCCTCTGTGCAAGCTGCAAATTTATTACTTCGAGCTTTTCGCAAATTGCTTTCAATTCGTCTGTTTTCCGCTCAGAAACATTTTCTCCGAGCAATGCGCTCACCGGCGTTTCGAGCGCTTCCGACAGGGATACGAGCATATCCGAATCGGGGACCGACAGCCCCTGCTCCCATTTGGATACGGTCTGCCGCACGACATTGAGCTTGATTGCAAGTTCCTCCTGCGAGAGTCCTTTGGCTTTTCTGACTGCTTTGATATTTTCATTTAACATCGGTATATAACCACCCTTCTTTCAATCGCTATCGCCATTGTACACCGAATAACCCGTTGCGGCAAGCAACGCAGATTAACATACCGATATTTTATGCATCCGGCTTAAACCTACAGCCGAAAAGCACGGCAAAAGGGACGGTTGAGCAAATTCGGATTTAGCGAGCCATTTCAAGAGATACATCGTATGGGCAAATTTTGTTCGCCCGCAAAACACAGCGGCTAACGTATATTGAACCGTGTAGTGGCGGATATCATCCGCCCGCGGTTTATGCGGCAGCTACGGAAGGCGAGCGAAGCTATCTCGGCAAGTAGATTGCGAAGGGGTCGGCGACTCGACGACCCTTTGACGCGTTAGCGTCACCGAAAATCTATTTATTCATCCGCGCCGTGTAATACACTCTTTGATTGAGATTTGTCCTCTGTGCCGTCTATGGCGGCAACGGTGTGTCGAGTCGTAGCACCCTACAAAGACATTGAGAAAACAGTCTGTGCAATGTGAGCGAATCCGTGCAATAGCCCCTCAGTCCCGGCTTCGCCGAGCGGCTCCCCTGCAGGGGAGCCATAATTGAAACTGCGCCGCAAATCCCGATTTATCATCAGGTTTATCCCAAAAACACACAAAAACAGCCACGGCAGAAGGACTGCTGTGGCTGTTTTTGTGTGTTCATGTATTGCGGTGCTTCATCTTTTATTCCATATCATCTATATAGCGGCAGGCCGCAAGCGCCGCTACGGAGCCGTCCGCCGCCGCCGTGGTCAGCTGACGTACTTCCTTTGTGCGGCAGTCGCCGGCGGTAAAAATGCCGGGCGTCTTTGTTCTGCAGCTCTCGTCCGCAATAATATAGCCGCGCTCGTCGAGGTCGGCTACATCCTTGAAGCTCTCGTTGTTAGGCATCTGGCCGACGGCAATGAAAAACCCGTCCATGGGAATTGCATGGGGCTCCTCGCCGTCTGTCGATATCTTTATCCCGTCGAGCTCGTCGCTGCCTATGAGCTTGACAACATTCGTGTTCATCAGAAGCTTTATGTTGTCCTTCTCGCCGAGCTTTTTGACAAGCGCCTTCTCTCCCCTGAACTCGCCGCGCCTGTGGATGAGCGTGACGCTCTTGCAGTAAGCCGAGAGGAAGAGCGCCGACTGAAGGGCGCTGTCTCCCCCGCCGACTACCGCGACGTTTTGACCCTTATAGAAAGCTCCGTCGCATACAGCGCAGTAGGACACTCCCCTGCCCGCAAGGTCGTTTTCGCCGTCCGCTCCGAGCGGCCTGTGACGCGCTCCGGTGGCGATTATAACGCACTTGCACTGATAGCTGTTTGAGTCGGTGATGACGGTCTTTATCTTTCCGTCGACTATTTTTATGACCCTCTCGAGCTCAACGTCCGCGCCGAGCTCCATCGCCTGCGAGACTAAGTTATCCGCAAATTCGCTGCCGCTTATCTGCGCGATTCCCGGATAATTTTCAACTCTCGGAGACGAGGTTATCTGCCCTCCGAAGGACTCGCTCTCCGTCACGAGCACTGTTTTTCCCGCTCTGAGCGCGTAAATTGCCGCCGTAAGTCCGGCAGTGCCGGCGCCGACGATAACGATATCAAATTGCTGCATTTCATTTCCCTCTGAATATCCGCCGCCTAAGCGGCAAAGTTTTCTTCAATGTGCCGAAAACCGGGTGAAGCCGCGCTCCACCCGATCTTCCGCCTTTTATCAGTGCATCAGCACTGCTCAATGAACTTTTTGATGTTTGAAAGATTGACGAAGCTCTCGTAGCCGTCGCCGTCGGTGACGATAAGCGTGGGAGCCTGCCTGACGCCGTATTTCGCCGTCAGATCTCTCTCGTCCTCCGCATCGACCTTCTCATAGCCGACATTCGCCTTGTCGAGCAGAGTATAGGCTATCTTGCAGTTGGGGCAGGTCTTTGTGGTGAAGAGCATGACCCTTGCGCCGTCGGAAACCTTGGAAGCCACCTCATGCTTGCCGTCCGCCACGGTGTGGCTGACGGTGCGCTCGCTCTTGAGGTGGGAAGCGCCGAGATTGTAGACGGTTCTGTCCTTAAACTCCTGCGTCTTTCCGTCGTTCCAGTTCTGGACGGGACGATAGTAGCCGGTTATACGGCTGTAAACCTCGGTCTGACCGCCGCACTCGGGGCAGGTGAAGTGCTCGCCCGCTATATAGCCGTGATCCTTGCACACGGAATATGTCGGGGAGATCGTGTAATAGGGCAGCTTGTAGTTCTCGGCTATCTTGCGCACGAGAGAAGCAGTCGAGGTCCAGTCGGGCAGCTTCTCGCCGAGGAAGGCGTGGAAGACTGTGCCGGAGGTGTATCTCGTCTGAAGATCGTCCTGAATATCGAGCGCCTCGAAGATATCCTCGGAGAACGAAACGGGAAGGTGCGAGCTGTTGGTGTAATAGGGAGTGCCGCCATCCTTAGCCGCGGTGATGATATCCGGGAACTGCGCGACGTCATGCTTTGCGAAACGATAAGTGGTGGACTCGGCGGGAGTTGCCTCGAGATTATAGAGATCGCCGTACTTCTCCTGATAGTCGGAGAGACGCTCACGCATATGGTCGAGAACTTCCTTTGTAAACTGCTGAGTCTTTTCGTGGGTCATGTCCGCTCTGAGCCACTTGGCGTTGAGGCCGACCTCGTTCATGCCGATAAGGCCTATTGTCGAGAAGTGGTTCTCGAAAGTGCCGAGATAGCGTCTGGTGTAGGGATAGAGACCCTCGTTGAGAAGCTTTGTGATAACGGTGCGCTTGACGCTGAGCGAACGCGCGGAGATATCCATAAGCTTGTCGAGTCTGCGGTAGAAGTCCGCCTCATCCTCGGCAAGATATGCGATTCTCGGCATATTTATCGTAACGACGCCTATTGAGCCCGTGCTCTCGCCGCTGCCGAAGAAGCCGCCGGACTTCTTGCGAAGCTCGCGCAGGTCGAGGCGCAGTCTGCAGCACATGGAGCGGACATCGCTCGGCTCCATATCGCTGTTGATGTAGTTAGAGAAATAAGGTGTGCCGTACTTTGCGGTCATCTCGAAGAGAAGTCTGTTGTTCTCAGTATCCGACCAGTCAAAGTCGCGGGTTATGGAATAAGTCGGGATGGGATACTGGAAGCCGCGGCCGTTGGCGTCGCCCTCGATCATCGTCTCGATGAACGCCTTGTTGACCATATCCATCTCTTTCTTGCAGTCCTTGTACTTAAAGGGCATCTCCTTGCCGCCGACTATGGCGTTGAGCTCTGCAAGGTCGTTGGGAACCGTCCAGTCAAGGGTTATGTTCGAGAACGGAGCCTGCGTGCCCCAACGGCTGGGGGTGTTGACGCCGAAGATGAACGACTCTATGCACTTCTTGACCTCGCGGTAAGAGAGGTTGTCCGCCTTAACAAACGGGGCAAGATAGGTGTCGAACGAGGAGAACGCCTGAGCGCCCGCCCACTCGTTCTGCATAATGCCGAGGAAGTTGACCATCTGGTTGCAGAGGGTTGCAAGGTGGCTTGCGGGAGAAGATGTTATCTTTCCGGGAACGCCGCCGAGTCCCTCCTGAATGAGCTGCTTTAAAGACCAGCCCGCGCAGTAACCGGTGAGCATGGAGAGATCGTGGAGATGGATATCGCCGTTTCTGTGGGCGTTCGCTATCTCTTCATCGTAGACCTCGGACAGCCAGTAGTTGGCCGTAATTGCGCCGGAGTTGCTGAGAATAAGTCCGCCGACAGAATATGTGACGGTCGAGTTCTCCTTAACGCGCCAGTCGGATACCTTGACATAGCTGTCAACGAGCTCCTTATAGTCGAGAATGGTCGATTTCATGTTCCTGACCTTCTCGCGCTGCTTTCTGTAGAGGATATACGCCTTTGCGACATCGGCGTAGCCCGCCTGGCTGAGCACCGACTCGACGCTGTCCTGAATATCCTCAACGGCGATAAGTCCGTCCTTTATCTTGCTCTCGAAGTCCGAAGTGACCTTGAGCGCAAGCAGGTCGATGACTGTCGGATGGGTTTGTTTGTTGAGCGCATCAAAAGCCTTCGATATAGCCGCGGATATCTTCGCTATATCAAATTCGGCGACCGCTCCGTCTCTTTTGACTACCTTGTACATCATCATGCCTCCGTTTTCTTCATTGTTTCAAGTTATACGCATAAATTGCGGTGTCTGCTTCAATTATAGAGGCAGCCGCAGCAAATGTCAACACCAAAATACAATATATTGTGTAGAATTTATTTTTGAACCCCAAGATGTTCTAAAATTCTGAGGCTTTTATACTCCTCTTATCTCAACCCTCGGAACATTTTTCCGCACTATATCGGCAAAAGTCCGCAGTGTTTCGCGGCTGTGGGCGCTGAGGCCCTTTTGCAAAACGAAGTCGGAATCGGTGAAGCTCTGGAGAAAATATTTTTCGTCACCCTTGAGCCACTCGCCTATTTTTTCAAAGTCCTCGGCGCTGTGCAGCTCGCGCACGACGGTCGTGCGGAACTCGAAGTCCGTCTCTCCGCCCATGAGCAGGCGCACGCTCTCGAATATCGGCTCCATGTCGAACTTTTTGAGTCCTACGGTCTCTGCATATTTTTCGGGGGAATTTTTGATATCCATCGCCACATAGTCGACAAGCCCCGCGTCTATAAGAGCACGCAGCTTATCCGGGAATGTGCCGTTGGTGTCAAGCTTTACGAGATAGCCCATGTCTTTTATGCGCCTTGCGAAGTCATCGACGTTTTTATTGACAAGCGGCTCGCCGCCCGTTATGCACACACCGTCGAGCATACCCTGACGCTTCTTGAGAAACGCAAAGAAATCCTCCTCCGGAATCTCATATTCGTCCCCGCCGGGGAGAATGAGCTCCGAATTCTGGCAGAACGGGCAGCGGAAATTGCAGCCACCGAGGAACACGGTGCAGCCCATTTTGCCGGGAAAGTCGAGTAATGTAAGTTTTTGCAGCCCTCGAACGCGCATATCGCCACCCCTTTTAAAGTCATAAAAATCGAGACGGAATAAGTCGGTCTTTCTTTCCGTCCCGGCAAATATATTATATACCACAAAACCGTTCTTGTCACCACAAACATTCGAAAAAAGTGCACAAAGATTACCACAAAATACTGTGCACATTATAAGCCGCGATACATATATGTTGCATTTTCGGTGAAAATTTGGTACACTCATAGTGTAGCATTCCGATATATATCAAGCTTCTTGCGGAGGTGTTTTAAATGGCCGGAAAAAGACCTGTTGCGGCGATACTCTATGACTTCGACCGCACGCTTTGCACAAAGGATATGCAGGAGTATCAGTTCATTCCGAGCGTGGGTATGGAGGCCTCGGATTTCTGGGGACTCGCAAACAGCTACGCCGAGGAAGAGCATATGGACAAGATACTGTCTTATATGTATATCATGATAAAGAAGTCGCAGGAGTGCGGCATTCCCCTGACTCGCAAAAGCGTCATGGAATGCGGGCGCGCGATAGAGCTTTATAACGGCCTGCCCGAATGGTTTGACCGTCTCAACCGCTTCGGGCGCGAGAACGGCGTAACAGTCGAGCACTATGTCCTCTCCTCGGGACTTAAAGAGATTATCGAAGGCTCCGAGATAGGCAAATGCTTCAAGGAGATTTTCGCCTGCGAGTTCCTTTACGGCGAAAACGGCGAGGCAGTCTGGCCGAAAACCGCCGTCAACTATACTGCAAAGACCCAGTTCGTCTACCGCATAAACAAGGGCGTGCTCGATGTGTCAAACGACAAAGATCTCAACCGTTCGACTCCGGACAGCAAGCGCCGCGTGCCGTTTTCAAATATGCTCTATATCGGCGACGGGCTTTCGGACGTCCCATGCATGAAGATGGTCAAGGCCTACGGCGGCTGCTCCATAGCCGTGCACAACAACAATCCCCGCCAGCTCGAGGGCGTGAGTGACCTGCTATATCACAACCGCGTTGATTTTGCCTTTGAGGCGGACTACTCCGAGGGCAGCGGGCTTGACATAACCGTCAAGGACATCATCCGCAGAATAGCCATAGACAGCACGCTTAAAGATGAGCACAGCAGGCAAAAACGCCGCTCTAAATGCTGCTGCGCGGACATATAGGAGATAAATTATGTCTGTATTTTTTACTGCGGCGGTTTGCGTATACAACACCGAAAAATATCTGCGCGGCTGTCTTGACTCCATTCTCTCTCAGAGCTATGAAAACATCGAGCTTCTGATTATCGACGACGGCTCGACCGACGGCAGCGGCAAAGTCTGCGACGAATATGCGGAAAAAGACAGCCGCGTGCGCGTCATTCACACCGAAAACCGGGGTCTGCTTTTGGCGCGCAGGACCGCATTTGAAAACGCGCGGGGCGACTACTTCATATTCTTCGACTCGGACGACACGGTGAACCCGAAAATCTTCACGCTCATAAACGAAGAAATTCAGAAAAGTCATTGCGACATGGTGTTTTTCGACCTTAGCAAATGCTATTCCGACGGCACCTCTGCGCACGAAAAGCTTTTCGACGAAAGAAAGACCTTTGACAAGAGCAACAAGCGCGAGCTTTGGGAGCTGCTGCTCTCGTCGAGATTCAACTCTCTGTGCCTGAAATGCATAAGGCGAAGCGCGTTCGCCTATACTTTCGATACGGAGTTTTACCGGGGCTACAGCCGGGGCGAGGATAAGCTTCTCTCGGCGCACATGATAAGCCGGCTAAACACCTTCAGCTATCTGCCGATATCGCTTTACAACTATAATATTTTTGCTTCCCAAATGACTAAGACATATTCGTATAACGATCTTCGCCTGACGTCCTGCGCAAATGCGGAGATACGCTCGCTCATTCGGTCGGACGGCTGCTACGATGAAAAAACGGAAGATCTGCTTTGTTGCCTGAGCAGATATATATATCGCAGCTTTCTCTATCCCACCGCGACCGCACTGCCGAAAAAAGAGGCCTTAAAGCTCATTCGGCAGAGCGAGGAGCTTGAACTTTTCAAGCTGTGTACAGACCGCAGGGCAGACAAATATTCCTCACGGGCATCAAATATAAAATTCCTGCTTCTCAGGCATAAAATGTATTCGCTGCTCATATTTTTGACAAAACTCAAGAATAAGGCCTGAGCGCGGTATCGCCTTGACAAAAATTCCGCCGGGCGTTATAATATTTTTCCGAAAACTGCCCGTGCGGAAAGGAAGTGAGAGCCATGGGCGCAGAACAAAAGAAAATCGTTGCCCAAAACAAAAAGGCTTTTCACGACTATTTCGTGCTCGACAGATTCGAAGCGGGAATTGAGCTTTGCGGCACAGAGGTCAAGTCAATCCGCCAGGGCAAGCTCAATCTAAAGGACTCGTGGTGCTCGATAGTTGACGGCGAGCTGTTCGTCAACGGAATGCACATCAGCCCCTACGAGCACGGCAACATCTTCAACCGCGACCCTCTGAGGGTGCGCCGCCTGCTGATGCACAAGCGCGAGATAATGCGCCTGCTCGGTCAGACGAAGCAGGAGGGCTTGACCCTCATCCCCTTGAGCGTATATTTTGTCAAGGGGCGTGCAAAGGTCGAGGTCGGGCTGTGCAAGGGCAAAAAGCTCTATGACAAGCGCGACGCCGACGCACAGCGCAGCGCCAAACGCGAGATCGACAGAACGATAAAGGAGAAAAATTACTGATGAGCAATCCGATTGTCACCATTGAAATGGAAGACGGCGGCATCATCCGCGCCGAGCTCTATCCGGAGATCGCGCCGAACACCGTCCGCAACTTTATCAGTCTCGTCAAGAAGGGCTTTTACGACGGCGTGATCTTCCACCGCGTCATCCCCGGCTTCATGATCCAGGGCGGCGACCCGACCGGCACCGGCATGGGCGGCCCGGGCTACAGCATCGAGGGCGAGTTCACGAGCAACGGCTTCCAAAACGACCTCAAGCACACCCG
>ERZ507033.1240-NODE-1240-length-10226-cov-4.446465_pt1 | contig 10226 bp, 8 predicted proteins | sample MGYA00512874_ERZ507033 | MGnify/ENA metagenome assembly ERZ507033
GAATTGTTTTTCGACGTGCGTCTGTGCACCGTGCTTACGCTTCTGTCGCTGGGCTATAGCTATTTGATAGCAAAGATGGTCAAGCGATTTGTCAAGAGCATCCCATTTCGGTGGGGGATTTTTGCATTTTTTGTGCTTGTTGCCAACACAGCCACAGCGGCAGCCTCCACGGCAGTGCTCGACTGGTGGCTCGAATATGTGAGCAACGATGAGATAAGGGCTGAGAATTTCTTTGTGTTCGGCATCGTCGTGTCGTTCACTACGTCGACATTCGTCTTTGTTACCCTCGGCAGGGCTGCGTTTATTGCGGAAAGCCGTCGCAGGGCAGCGGAGATAAATATACTTAAAGCTCAGATAAAGCCACACTTTCTGATGAACACAATCGACATGCTTTCAGCATTGGCGCGGACAGAGCCGGAAGCGGCGGCGAATGGGCTGGGGCGTATGGCGATGATTTACCGCTATATCCTTGACTCAAGCAGCCAAGAAATGGCGACGATTGAAGATGAACTTGATTTTTTAAACAACTATATCGACCTTATAGACAAACGTGCTGGCGGCAGCGTGCAGCTGCAGATTGGGCAGTCGGTGGAAGACTCCGACGGATGGCTGTTGCCGATGAGCCTGCAAATGCTTGTTGAGAATGCGTTGAAACACAACAGCCGTTCGGTCGGGAATCCGTTGAGGGTGACCATTGAGAGGGTTGGCGACGAGATTGTGGTCAGCAACAACTTGCAGCCATTGGAGTGCCAGCCGCGGAAATCCGGAATAGGGTTGGACAATCTGCGCACACGTCTTTCCTCTGTCACGGAAAAACGGATGACGGTTGAGAAAACAGCGGCAATGTTTATCGTAAGGATTCCGATATTAAAACCAAGATTCACAGATGAGAGTATTGATTATAGAAGACGAGCAACAGAGCGTTGAAATAACAAGTGGCGCATTGCGCTCAATCGATGCCAAAATAGAGATTGTAGGCGCGTTGCCGAGCATCAAGGCAAGCGTTGACTGGCTGCGCAACAATCAGGAGCCTGACTTGATTCTTTGTGACGTGCGGCTTGAGGACGGCGAAAGTTTCGAGATATTGCGCAGGGTGCGGGTGGGTGCGCCGGTGGGTTTTATCACGGCGTATGATGAATATGCCAGGGATGCATTCCGCATGCATGGGCTGCGCTATCTGACCAAACCTTTGCAAATTGATGAATTGCGGGAGCAAGGTGGGGGCTTACACTGCTCCCAAGAAAGAGGACAAGAGCGAACTGATGAAGCTGGTAAGCAGTTTGCAGCCGGGAGGTCCGAAGTATAATCATTTCTGGTATATGAAGCTTATCCACAACCAGCTCTATACCTGCGGCGGCGCCTTTCTTTCGGGAATTTCTCTTGATACCCGTCCCGGTACCATCCAGGTATTGAACCGGGACAACTGGACCATCTATCAGGATGACATCAGGAATACGACGGGTTATCAGTATCAGGATATCAACTGTGTAGAACCGGATATCCACGATCCAAACCACGTGTTTGCTTCGGGCAGAACCGGACTCTATGAGTTTACAGACGGCAAACTGACACATTATTATAATAAGGACAACAGTATCCTGGAAGCTGCCGTGGATAGAGGAACGGTGCTGGACAACAACTATGTGCTGGTGCATAGTCTGCTATCGGATGAAAGCGGAAAGCTGTGGATTCTCAACAGTCAGGCTACCCACCGCTCCATCATCGAGATGAAAGACAACCAGTTGGTAGCCCACGACCAGAAGACATTGAATGAGAACGGCTACAGTCTTTCGGCGATGACGGGTCTGATGAAGGACAGGCAGGGCAGGCTCTGGTTCGTGAATGACAATCATGAAACTCCTGCCATCGTCTGCTATCAGCCGGAAACCGATGAGGTGAAGATGTTCAGTAAGCCCTTCACCAACCAGGATGGTGCGGAAATCAATCTCTATTACATCAGATGCATCAAGGAAGACCTGGAGCACAATCTGTGGATAGGAACCGACCAGGGACCTTTCTACATCACTCCGCATATCCTGGATGATACGCAGTCAACGCTTACCCAGGTGAAAGTGCCGAGAAACGACGGTACCAATTATGCCGACTATCTGCTGGGCGGTGTGGATATTACCTGCATGGCAGTGGATCAGGCAAACAGAAAATGGTTTGGTACCAGCAACAACGGTATCTATCTGATCAGCGCCGACAATATGGAGCAGATTCATCACTTCACGGCAACCAACAGCAAGCTGCTGTCGAACAACATTGAATCGCTCGCCATCAACGATGCTACCGGTGAGGTGTTTATCGGAACCAACAAGGGACTCTGCTCCTATATGAGCGATGCTACCGCCACCAACGAAGAGATGACCCAAGACAATGTATGGACTTATCCGAACCCGGTAAAGCCTGACTATACAGGACTCATCACCATTACCGGTCTGTCGCTGGATGCGGATGTGAAGATAGTCAGTACCAGCGGAACCCTGGTAAATCAGGGCAGAAGCAACGGCGGCACCTATACCTGGAACGGCTGCGACCTGAAAGGCAGAAAAGTGGCTAGCGGAATCTATATGGTGGAAACCGCTACCAGCAACGGAGAAAAGGGTACCGTCTGCAAAATAGCCATCATCAGATAAAAGAGATAGCATCTTCTATCAGAAATATCAAGAGAGTAAGCAATGAAACTCAGTATCATCATCCCCGTATATCGTGCCGAAGATACGCTCGAAAGATGTATCGGGAGTATCCTGCAGCAATCATTCACCAGCTACGAGCTGATTCTCGTAGATGATGGATCGCCTGATGCGTGCCCTCAGCTCTGCGATGAATATGCCAGGAAAGATAGTCGCATCCACGTTATCCACAAGGAAAACGGAGGTTTAAGCGATGCCAGAAATGTGGGGATTAAGAGGGCTAAAGGATTGTATATCACCTTTATAGACAGTGATGATGCGATAGGGGAAAACACGCTTCAACAGCTGATGGAAGAACTTTATCAACATCCCGATGTGGATATTCTGGAATATCCCATCATGGAAAGAATCGGTCATCCCCATCGGGAAAAACTCCTATCCTTCGCTCCGAAAACCTATCAGAATGCCATCGAATACTGGTTGGCAGAAAAGGGCTATCATCATACCTATGCCTGCAACAAGATTTTCAGGCGTTCGCTGTTTCAGAACATCGAATTTCCGAAAGGAAAAAGCTTCGAGGATGTGTGGACGATTCCGAAACTGATAGGGCTGACGGAGACTGAGATTAATCCAAATAGAGCAGCGGCTCCTCCCCCACCCTTGAAAATAAGGGTGACGGATGTAGGAAAGTATCTCTATTACTGGAATCCTCACGGCATTACATCGCAGGCAAAATATCCCGATCTGCTTCAGCTGTATCTGGGACAGAGGCAGGCTTTGATGAAGCTGAAAATAGCGGGTAAAGAAGAAATGAAGCTACAAATGGAAGCAATAGAAGAAATTCTGCTGAAATACCAGTCTTCATTAGAAGATTTCCTGACGCAGCATCTCAATGTCCTGCTCGATCTCTACGATTTATCAGGAAGATATGAACCGGATCCTCCCCTTATCCACGCCGTGAAATGGCTGGAAGGAAAAACGGGGATTCATTCATTCAAACTCAAACTATTCAATATTTTAGGTTATCATTCATTATGCAAAATCAATCATCTCATACACAGAATATACAGGCACCCTTAGTAAGTTTCATCATCACCACTTACAATATGCCTACGGAATATCTGGAAGAATGCCTCAAAAGCATCCTCCAGCTCTCACTCAACTCCAAGGAAAGAGAAATCATCCTCGTGGATGATGGAAGCGATATCTGTGCAATCAACGGAATCACGGAATATCTGTCGCAGATTATCTATCTGCGACAGCCTAACCAGGGAGCCAGCGTGGCTAGAAACTATGGTATGATGATAGCCAAGGGCAGATTCATCCAGTTTGTGGATGGCGACGACTATCTGGTACAGACCGCCTACGAACATTGTCTAGACATCGTAAGATATCATCAGCCAGACATCGTGACATTCAACTATGTAAAAAACAGGCAGACGGATACTCCTCCTTATGAATTGCCGACTCCGATATCGGGCACAGCCTATATGAGCAATCATAACCTGCATGGTTCTGCCTGCTCCTATATTTTCCGCAGCAGCATCAGAGGAACCCTACAGTTTACGCCGGGCATCGTATATGGAGAAGATGAGGAGTTTACCTCTCAGCTCTTCCTGCGTGCCGAAAGAATCTTCAAGATGGAGACAGAGGCTTATTACTATCGTGAGAATCCGAACTCCGTAACCCATCAGATGGATCATGAGAAGATTACCCAGAAAATGGATAACAGTCTGGAAGTAATCCTGCATCTGCAGAAACTGCTGGATAAGATTCCGGTGGCTGAAAGACAGGCGCTGAGTCGCCGCATCGCCCAACTCTCGATGGATTATCTGGTGAACAATATCCGTCTGAAACATTCGCTGATAGCCCTGAACCATGCCATCAAGAAGTTGAGAAAGCATGGCCTCTATCCACTTCCAGACAAGGAATACACCAAGAAATATACCATGTTCAGAAAGATGATAGGTACCTACGTAGGAAGAATGGCGCTCCTCTTTTTCATCAAGAAATAAATGAAAAGGAGGAAGATTTTATCAGATAAATAAAGAGTATATCAGATAATAAAAGAGTATATCAGGAAGATGAAGATTCTATTAATGGGAGAATACAGTAACGTACATGCCACACTTGCCGAGGGACTCCGCAAGCTGGGGCATGAGGTTACCGTGCTCTCCAACGGCGACTTCTGGAAGAATTATCCACGAGATATCAACATGGTGAGAAAGCCTGGAAAACTGGGGGGAATCCTATATTTGATAAAGTTATACACAATTGTGCATAAGTTAAGGGGATATGACATCGTCCAGCTCATCAACCCGATGTTTCTGGAGTTAAAGGCTGAGCGTATCTTCCCGATTTACCGGTATTTGAGAAAGCACAACAGGAAGGTGGTGCTGGCTGCATTCGGTATGGATTACTATTGGGTAAGCGTCTGCTGCCAGGATAAGCCATTGAGATACAGCGATTTCAATATAGGAGATGAATTACGCACCAATGCCGATGCCCTGAAAGAAAGAAAAGACTGGCTGGGAACCGCCAAGGAAAGACTCAACCGGATGATAGCTGAAGATTGCGACGGCATCATAGCGGGACTCTATGAATACTGGGTATGTTATCAACCGCATTTTCCACAGAAAACCACGTTTATTCCCTATCCAATCCATACTTATACACAATCCTATCAGGATAGGGATAAAGGGGCATCTTCTATAGAGACATCTTCTGTAGATATTTCCAGAAGACCTTCCCAAAAGTTGAAGTTATTCATAGGTATCAACAAAACCAGAAGTGAGTATAAGGGTACGGACATCATGCTGAAGGCTGCCCAGGCAATCGCCGAGAAATATCCGGAAAAGGTAGAACTGCGTATCGCACAAAACGTGCCTTTTGCGGAATATGTAAAGATGATGAACGGCAGCGATGCCATCCTCGACCAGCTCTACAGTTATACGCCATCGATGAATCCGCTGGAGGCAATGGCAAGGGGCATCATCTGCATAGGTGGTGGAGAACCGGAAAACTACGAGATTATCCACGAAGAGCATCTCCGTCCCATCATCAATGTGCAGCCCAACTATGAGAGCGTATATCAAGAGTTGGAGCACCTGGTGCTTCACCCAGAACTGATACCGCAGCTTAAGCAACAGAGCATCGAATACATCAGCAAGCATCATGAATACATAAAGGTAGCTAAACAATATGAAGAATACTACAAGAGCCTGTTAGCCTAGGCTCTTGTTATAAAAAGACGTCGCCTACAGGATATTGGAACGAAGGATATCATTTAAGGAAGTTTTTGAAAAAAGCCTTGCTATTCCCAATTATTTCCACTATCTTTGCAATCGAATAAGTTGCACTCTATAAAACGAAGAAGATATGGATTACAAGAGATTACCATACGGCGTTGCCGATTATACATGGATTAAGAGTCAGAACAGATACTGGGCTGATAAGACGATGTATATTCCAAAAATGGAGGAAGCAGGAGACTTTCTCTATCTCATCCGCCCACGCCGTTTTGGCAAGAGTGTCTTCCTCACGATGCTTCAAGCCTACTACGACATCGAGAAGAAAGACTCGTTCCATACCACATTCAAGGATACTTGGATTGAGTCGCATCCAACCGAAGGACTTGGCAAATACCAAGTCTTATACTTCGATTTTTCCAGAGCAGCGGCTGGTCCTGGTACTTTGGAAGAAAACTTCAATTTATATTGCAACAGCGTACTCGATGGTTTCATCAAAAAGTATGCAGCCTATTATGATGAAGATTTCAACATGGAGGAATACCTTGGCTTTTCCGGTGCCTCCTATAAGCTAAATGCACTGAATTCTTATTCCAAAAGCAAAGGTACGCAACTTTACCTCATCATCGACGAGTACGACAATTTCACCAACAACATCCTGAGCGAGGAAGGAGAAGCTGTGTATCACGCTTTGACTCATGCACAGGGTTTCTACCGTGACTTCTTCAAGCTATTCAAGGGAATGTTCCAGCGCATCATGATGATGGGAGTTAGTCCTGTCACCGTGAACGACCTCAACAGTGGCTATAACATCGGCACCAATCTCTCCATGGATCCCATGTTCAATATGATGCTGGGATTCAGCGAGAACGAGGTACGGGAAATGATAGAATACTACAGAGAAGTAGGACTCATCAATGTTCCGACCGACCAGCTGATTACCGACATGAAGCCTTGGTATGACAACTATTGTTTCGCAAAGGACAGCCTGGTCACAGATCCAAAGATGTTCAATTCGGATATGGTTATCTATTATCTCCGCCATTTCATCCGTTTTGGCAAAGCACCGGACGAGATGGTAGACCCAAATACCATGACTGATTATGCCAAGATGAAGAAGATCATCTTCCTGGACAAGCTGCAAGGCGACCGCAAGAGCGTGCTGAAAGAAATCATCAACCAAGGTTACATCTGGGAAGAACTGAGAGAAAGTTTCCCTGCTGAAGACTTGGTTGACCCAGACCTGTTCCCCAGCCTGCTCTACTATTACGGCATGCTGACCATCATTGGCAAGCGTGGCAGAAGAGTAAAGTTGGGAATCCCTAACGAGAATGTACGCCGCCAATATTACGGCTATGTGTTGGATGAATACAACAAGGATACTAAAATCAATAATAATCATCTTGCCGACCGATACGATGTAATGGCTCTAGATGGTAACATCAAGCCAGCCATCGAATACATTGCCGAGGGTTATAAGAACTGCACGAGCATCCACTCCAGCATTCAGGCAGAGCGCAACCTGCAAGGGTTCATTGCCGCTTATCTCAACCATAGTGGTTATTACTACATCATCCAGGAAATGGAGCTGAACGGCGGCTATTGTGACTTGACGATGATTCCTGATCTCACCCGTTTCCCAGAGGTTGCCCATGCCTATCTCCTGGAGTTGAAGTATCTGAAATCAGGTGATACCGATGAAGAAGGCATGAAGGCTTTAGAAGAAGCAAAGGCGCAATTAGACCAATATGCTCAAGACGCAAGATTGCCACAGATGATGAGCGGCAAGCCTATACACAAGATTGCTATTATATATAAAGGTAACGATCTTTGGAGAGTAGAGGAATGGCGCTGAAGAGGATAAGCCCTAATGATCTTTTATATTCAGCGACGCTGAATCTCCGTTCAGCGACGTTGAATGTGCATTCAGCGACGTTGAATGTATGTTCAACGTCGCCGAACGGAGATTTTCTTTAATAGTATCAACATTTACCATAAAGGATATTCCTATTTTCCTTTAATGGTGTTTTTATTTTCCCTTAATAGTATGCCTATTTTCCCTTATGGGATTGAGCCGTTATTAAACTACTCATCCATCCACATTCTGAATCCTTCGCCGCGAAGGGTATCCAAGTGGATGGAGGCATCCTTGGCGAAATATCGGCGCAAGTTGTACATCACATTATTGAGACTTTCTTCGCTACAGTGTACACCTCTCCAAACTGTATCCTTGAGGTCTTGACGTGACACGACTTCGCCCTTATTGATCCATAATAGCTTGAGTGTAGCAAACTCGGTATTGCCCAGTGTCTTCTCGCTGCAGCCACGGAAGCTGAGCACATGGCTATCTGTATCTACGGTGTAGGCACCCATGTTTATCATACGGGAATTGCTGAAGTCTTTGCGCTTGGCATAGCGGTTTACCCATCCCAGGAACTCACGGCTGTCGAAAGGCTTCTCGATGTAAATCATCGCACCATTATTGGCAGACTCGGTTTTGAGTTCTGGATCATGTAACGAAGATACACACATGATAGGGATGTCTTCTGCGGCAAGTCGGATGTCGTTGATTCTTTCCAGACTGTTCTCTTCTCCTATCATCACATCGAGGATGATGAGGTTGGGAGACAGCTTCATGATAAGGCTTTCTACTCCAAACAGCGTGTTTTGAAAATAGACCTCATAGCCTGCTTTTTTAAGTAGCAAGACTGCTGTGTTGCCGAAATCCAGGTCATCATCGACCAATAGTACTTTTATCTTTTCCATATTTCTTATTTTATATTGTTTTATCTTGTTTCTTGTTCCTTGCCCATTACGATTTGTTGCTTTTAGTTGAGCGGCAATGTAAATGTAAAGGTGCTACCCTTGCCTAGTTCGCTCACCACCTTGATGGTTCCACCATGTGCCTTGACGGCATATTTTACCATGGCAAGACCTATGCCATATCCGCTCTTATGGTGTGTGGCTGGTATGCGATAGAACTGCTCGAATATCTTCTTCTGATACTTCTTGTCGATGCCTACGCCGTGGTCAGACACGCTGATGATGGTGAAATGTTCATCCTGTTTGATGCTGACATCAACATTTGCCTCTTTATCAGAGTATTTAACGGCATTTTCCATTAGATTGTGCATCACATTTTCTATCAGGTACTTATCAGTATACACCAGTGCTTTCTCTTCACGATGATCGTGAATTCCGATGGTATGTGGCTTGCTGGCATAGTTAGTGTCTATTTGTTCTTGCGCTTGTTGCGTCAGTTCGATGATGTCAACTTGTTCTTTGTTGATAACCAACTTACTTTCACCAGCCTTAGAGGTAATCAGTATCGTCTTGATGGTATTGGCAAGATTCTTGATTTGTCTTTCTGAAGAAGTAATCATCTCCTTCAAGTCAGCATCCTTGATACAGTCTTTGATGAATCCCAACTTTAGCAAGATGCTTGCCAATGGAGCTTTCAAGTCGTGTACAGTTCCATGAAGGCTTACCTCACGATTCCTCAGAAGGTCTTCCTTGTTTCTGATGGCAGTCATCTGGTATCCTACGCAGAAGACGATGATAAGAGCTAGCAGTATGGTAGAGATTAGAGTCTCTATAGAATTTATGATGAAAGAAGATGGAGTTATATCTACCTTTGCCTGTACGAAACGGATAGGTTTGAGCCCGATGCCGATAGGCTTGCTAGCCTGCCAAGTCTCAATGTCCTTTGTTTGTCCATAACTCTTAATGACCTTTTTGTTCTCATCTAATATCAATAAGGTATAAGAGAAATCCTCATTTAGATTCTTCTTGAATATTTGAGAGAGTTTCTTGAGATTAATGGGATTGCCTTTGGCGGTGAGCCTGTCTTTTGTCAATAATCCCATAGCTTCTGCTTCTGTCTCTGCAATACCTTTATCTCTTAGGTCTTGAATGTTTATTTCGTCAAAGCGAATGACATCTTCTTTCTTGGGCTTTGCCTTGAGAAAGTCTTCGTCCGTCATTATTTTTGTGTAGAGTCGTTGTTTTCCATCTTTATGTGGATTGTAATTTTGATGTGCTCGGATAGCATATTCTTCATCAACAGAAACTTTTAGTGCAGAATTGATCTTATCTATTTCCTTATAGATATATTCCTTGTATTGCAAAGATACATTATATCCTTGTAACAATGTAACAACTAAAAGTGCTAAAATCGTTATACAATAATACTTTTTCATGCTTTGTATTTTTACTTATTTTACTTCAAAAGTGCAAAAATACAAATATTTTTTCAAAATAGCGTACTTTCTAACATCATTTTTATATGAAAATTTAGGGGGTAAATATTATGTGGGAAATGATGTAAAAAGTTTGGTGGTTT
>ERZ507033.1255-NODE-1255-length-10158-cov-4.177571_pt1 | contig 10158 bp, 5 predicted proteins | sample MGYA00512874_ERZ507033 | MGnify/ENA metagenome assembly ERZ507033
ATCGCGCCCCACGCCTTTTTACGATTTATTCTAAAATATTCCGTCGGTAGAAAGCGCAATCATAACCTGCGACGGAAGATAAAATGTCCAACTTAAAAATACGAAAGTTTCCGCCGCACGGGCGGTCAGACCGATATTTATAAACGACGACAAATTATATATTCCCACGCAGACGTCGCAACCGATAAAAAGACACAGCCCTACCGCGAAAACGATATATCTTACGCCGAGTTTGCAAAGCGAAAAACTTTCGACGGCGTTACCGACAAGCATACACGCGTAAAACGCAACCGCCGCCGTCAACGGCTCGATAAGCCGCGTTATAAACATTGCTATGCAAAGGGCGGAAAACGCCGCCACCCTTACGGCAACGGATACAAACGGAAGTTTCCCCTTCTCGAAATAAATTCTCGCAAGATAAAAACTCTGCGCGACGATAAACGCCGAAACTCCGTAGATATAGCCGTCGTTTTTAACGAGCAGAAAATAGTCCGCAATCAAGGTAAAGCACAACGCGAACGTTACGAACGGCAATTTAACTTTCCCTTTAACCGCCGTATAGAGCGAATAAAGCGCGCAAGCGATTATTCCGCCGTACTTTATAAACGTGGTATCGTAACCGAAAACGAAATCGGAAACGGTAATCGCAATCGTCGTTATAAGCCCCGCCGCGGCAAAGGCTATATATATAAATTTTTCGATAAAACGTCTGCTCATATATTCAGTATAGCATTTTTTTAAGTTATCGTCTATAAAATCGCCTCGTTCACTTTACAAAATTTTTTCGCGATTATATAATGTAGTCATGCAAAAACTCGTGATAGCCTCCAACAACAAAGGCAAAATAAGAGAATTCAAAGAAATTCTCGGCGAAAAATTCGAAATTATACCTATGTCGGAAGCGGGCTTTAACGCCGACGTCGAAGAAAACGGCTCTACTTTTCAAGAAAATTCTCTTATTAAAGCGAAAGCCGTCGCCACCGCGCTCAACCTGCCATCCCTCGCGGACGACAGCGGACTTTGCGGTTCGGCAAGCGACATCGAGGACGCAAAAGCGATAGCGGCAAAATTCGGCGTACCGCACTATTTGCTTGATATGAGGGATTTGTTTTCCGATACGGTACAGAAAAGTTTCGTACAGAGCTATCTTTCGGGAAGAACGCCTAACCCCTGCGTAGAGTGCAACGAAACGATAAAGTTCGGCGCACTGCTCGATGCGGTGAAAAAGCAGGGAATAAATCACATCGCCACAGGTCATTATGTACGCAGCTGTTACGATGAAAAAAGCGGCAGATGGTTGCTCAAAAAGGCAATCAACGCAGACGGCACAAGCAACGCAAAGGATCAGTCGTATGTGCTGTACCGCTTGAGCCAGCAACAGCTTGCCGCAAGCGTTTTCCCTCTCGGTGAAATGACAAAGGACGAGATAAGGCATATTGCGGCTGACAGCGGACTTATCAACAGCGACAAGCCAGACAGCCAGGATATATGCTTTGTGCCGGACGGCGATTATGCCGGCTTTATCGAGCGTTATACGGGCAACACCTACCCCGACGGCGATTTTCTCGATGAAAACGGCAACGTTATAGGCAGGCACAAGGGCGTTATATTTTACACGATAGGACAGAGGAGAGGAATAGGCACAGGATTTGGTAAACCGATGTATGTTATCGGAAAAAATGCCGATAATAATATCGTAACGCTCGGCGAAAGCGAGCTTCTTTTTACCGATACGCTGTATGCAGACAATCTTAACTGGATAGCGTTTGAATATCCCGAAAGCGAGTTTAAGTGCAGGGCAAAGACACGTTACAGGCAGACTGAACAGCCGTGTACCGTATATCCGCAGGGCAGAAATACGGTCAGGGTCGTGTTTGATGAAAAGATAAGAGCGGTAACTCCGGGACAGCACGTTGTGTTCTATGACGGCGATATTGTACTCGGCGGCGGTGTAATAATGTAGAATTGTGAAAGTTTGACAAAAAGCGAGTTCACTTTTCATCTAATTTACGCAAAACTATTCTTTTAATTTCACGAACAAGCATTATTATATAACCACAGTCAGCGAGGAAACAGAAAAGCAAACAAGCTGACAGATTAAATTGCTATCTTCGATTTTCATATATATTTCCCCAAAGCAAAGGACTCCGGTGTAACAGCCGGAGTTCTTTGTTTTTATGCTTCTATAGCGAACAGGCGGCACGACATTTGCCGTACCGCCTCATATCTATTGCTTTTTGATTGTCATACAGCGGACGATGTGTGTTTATCCGTATTTTACTCAGATATTGCCCGTAACCGTAATTACTGCCGTACCGGGAGTAACTGAAACTGTACCGTCTGTGTTTGTCGCAAATGTTGCCGCAGGTACTTCTATAGCGCCTGCTGTAGTTTCAAACACGCCTGTAGCCTCATTGTAAGTGTAGAGTGTATTGCTGAGAACGGTGCCGTTGTAGGTTACTCCGATATTTTTCAGTATCGGGTTGAATACGTCACGCAGAACAATATCGTCTGCCTGCGTAACAGCGGTGTTGCCCTTGTTGGTAACAGTAAAGGTGTAGGTTATCTGACCGTTCTCGCTTACTATTGTCGGGCTGAGCGACTTTTCAATATCAAGCGCAGGAGCGGTTGCGGCATTTACTGTTTCTGTGGCGGCGATAGGTTCTGTAATGCCGTCACCCGTTATCGAGATGCTGTTGGTTATACTGCCTTCAATATTGAGCGGAGCATAAGCCGTTGCTGTGGCACTGTATACTATCTGCGCCTCAGAGTTTGCAGGAACGTTTATTCCCGTTATTGTCATAGGCGGACCTGCCGTTACGGCAGGAGCTGTCTGCAATGCGCCGTTGATATAATAGCGAACATCTCCGCCGTATGCCAGAGGATATACTGTTCCTGCACCGTAGGTGTAACCGCCGAGATTATCGGTTAACGTAAGATTTGTAAACGCTGTGTTTCCCGTGTTCACAATATTCACGATATAGGTCAGAGTGTCGCCCTGCTTGTAGGTCGTTGCAAGGGAATGCTTCGTTGCGGCGAGAGTCTGCTGTATCTCGCCTGTTGTTACGTTTGAATTTACTACCGTGCCGTTATACGAAAGGGTAGCAACGTTTGTGAATGTTGCCATTGTTTTTCCTCCTTGAAAGTATTTTTTATTCGGGTACCCTTTACATTTTATGACACAGTGTGACTTTGTGTCACTGAAACTCACTTTCCTTTTATAAACCTCCGCAATCAAAACCACGCGTTGAACGCGTGGTATGCACTTGCCCTTCAAGGGCATAATACCGGCTTGTGCCTGAAGGCACACTGAAAAGTCTGGCAACCGCATCTCATTTACAGCAGCCACTCAAGTGGCTGTTTCTTTTTGCTTACTGGTTCTTGCTACCCGTAAACGGGTCAATATACTCTTTCAGTGTTATTTGATCGTTTGCTATATCTTCTGTAAGTTGGTTTCTTATGTATTCTTCTATTGCCTTTTTGTTCTTTCCTACAGTATCTACGTAATATCCTCTGCACCAGAAATGTCGATTTCCATACTTATATTTCAAATTTGCATGTCTATCAAATATCATCAACGAACTCTTTCCTTTCAGATACCCCATAAACTGTGCCACACTTATGTTCGGCGGTCTTTCCACCAACATGTGTATGTGGTCTGGGCATGCTTCTGCTTCAATTATATTCACTTTTTTCTCTTCACATAATGTTCGCAGTATTTTTCCTATATCTGCTTTCAACTGCCCGTACACTACCTGTCTTCGGTATTTCGGTGCAAATACTATATGATACTTGCAATTCCACTTTGAATGTGATAAACTATGTTTGTCATTCATTTGACAGTCCTCCTTTTGATATTCTGTGGTTGCCAAACCCACTTTTTATTATATCACTGGAGGGCTTTTTACTAAAGTTTTTTATTCCACCGCTTCAAGCGGTGGTTTATTTTTGCTAAAGCTACAACCGAAAGCACCCCGACACAGCGGGGTGCTTTTTATTTATCATAGCAACGTTATGCAAATCGCCGGCAGACGCACCATAAATCAGAGCGTGTATCTATCACCGTTATTCTTGATTTTACCACCCGTTACCGCCTTATCGACTGCGAACTCGACTGTAGAAGTCATCACCGTACCGAGCCTTGTGTAGCCGAATTTCTTTGCGGTCTCACGGATAAGGTCGGCCCTTGAAAGTCCTATCTGCTCTGAAAGCACCTCCGTCATAGCGGAGATTATTTCTTCCGACGGGATTTCCGTAAGCTCCCTTCTGTTGCCCTGAATATCGGCAGGACGATAAATGTCATAAGTATCGGGGTTTTGCTTGCCGAGCCAGAAGAACGCATTGTTCTCATCAATCGTTATACGCTTGTCGATCATTCTGAACACATCGGCAAGCACCTTGTCCGTGCGGTCGCCGCTTCTTGTTATGCCCCACGCACCTATCAGCTTATGCACAAGAGCGTTACGGCTTATCGGCGCTTCTGCCGACAAAATAAGCACTGCAAGTGACTGTATAACAGGAACCGTTTCAGGAAGATAAAACTGTTCAGGCGTTCCGACAGGCGATACTTCTGCCGTTTCATACAGCGTTGCCTTATTCGGCACAGGCGTTTTCTCGACCGTTTCAAATACCGGTGCCTGCTTTGTCTTTACTTCCCCGACAGGCTTTTCCTGCGGATGCTGTGCATTTTCAACAGCTTGCTTTATGTGCTGTAAAACTCCGTTGCTGTCGTCAAGCCAGTCGAGCGTCCATACACGCATAACACTCCAGCCAAGCCCCTCAAGCACACCCGGCTGAACCGCAAATCTGTCCCTTGCGGTTGCGCTTCTGTGGCAGTTTTCACCGTCAAGCATAATACCGAGAATATATGTTTCGGGGTTTTCGGGATCTATTATACCTATATCCATTCTGAACTGCGAACAGCCTATGTTGCACCTCGTCTTATATCCGAGCATTTCAATGCCATTCGCTATCTCGCTTACAAGACTGTCATCCGCTTTTGCGAACATATCCGTGCGTCCTGCGATAACATTCGTACCTCTCGTTGCAAACTCAAGGAAGCCCTTAAGCCCCGCAACGCCCTCCGAGCGTGTTCTCGTAAGGTCTATCTGCTCAGGACGCAAAACGGAATAAACTATCATTTCCTTCCTTGCCCTTGAGATTGCAACATTAAGCCTTCTCCATCCTCCGTCACGGTTAAGCGGGCCGAAGTTCATCGAAACCTTTCCGTTTTCATCAGGACCGTAGCCAACCGAGAACAGTATAACGTCACGCTCGTCACCCTGTACATTTTCAAGGTTCTTGATAAACACAGGCTCGTCACACTTTGCGTCAAAATCAGCTATATCCGGGTTCTTTGCAAATGCGTCAACCAGCATATCGTCAATAAGATTCTGCTGAACAGAGCTGAACGTTACTACGCCTATGCTGTCATTCCTCAGCTTTTCATCGCTCAGCCTGCGGATGATTTCATTGACTATAGCCTCCGCTTCAGCCTTGTTCTGCTTTGTCTTGCCCTTGTCATAGAAGCCTTCCGGACGGATAAGCCTTACCTGCGATACAAGGTCGTTCGGTGACGGGAACGTATACAGCTTATTGTCATAATACTTCATATTGCTGTATGCGATAAGGCTCTCGTGCCGTGAGCGGTAGTGCCACTTGAGATACATCTGCGGCATAGAGATTGCAAGGCAGTCGTCAAGCAGGCTCTCAAGATCCTCAAGCTCGCTGTTGTCCTCGTCAATACGGTTGCTTGTAAAGAATGACGTAGGCGGCAGCTGCTTCGGGTCGCCTACTATAACGACATTCTCGCCCCTTGCTATAGTGCCGACAGCCTCGCTTGTCGGAAGCTGTGACGCTTCATCAAATATCACAAGGTCGAATTTCGGGAATGACGGGTCGATATACTGTGCCACTGAGATAGGGCTCATAAGCATACACGGACAGAGCCTTCTGAGCAGTGTAGGTATCTTATCGAACAGCTTTCTGAGCGGCATCATTCTGCCATTATTTTTTATAGCCTTCTTCAGTATTCCCATCTCTGAGGATGCGGCGCTCGTACCGTCTGATGCGGGTATATTTGCAGACAGCCTTGCCGCAAGCTCCTGCATAGTGAGCCTCTGATATTCCTTTATCGTTCTTCTGTATTCGTCAATCAGAGCATCATACTGTTTTCCGTTGAAGGATGCAAGACGCTTGTCAGCGGCGATAGTCATAAGCGCCAGCTGATAATAAAGTTCGCAGTGATAAGCCGCTCTTATATTATCTGCCGATACAGTGCCGTTTTTATAGGCAAGGCTCACAGCCGCAAGCCCTGCGTCACAAAGCCGCTTATCCGCCAAGTTGAACGCCGCCTTGCTCTTTACAAGCGAAATATTGTCCGAAATCGCCTTAAATACCGAGTTAACGCTTGTAAGCCAATCGGCGCTTTCTTCAAATTCCGTGTTCACCGAATAAAGTTCAGCCAGTCTGTCGGATTTTTCCGTATAGCTTCTTACCGCCTCGAGATTTTTCGCGCATCCGGCAATTTCCTGCGGTGAACATTTTACGAACACATTCATAATGTGCTGTTTTTCGCTGTCGCTGAATCTGTCTGAAGCCGCCGCCCCATAAACAGCCTTTGTCTTATGCACCGCCCTTGAAAGCATATCCCAGTCGGTCGCCATACCGGACAATATTCCGCCCGTTATATTCAGCGTCGGGATTATCTGCCCGATCTGCTCCGATTTTTCCGACAGTTCAATCAGCCTGTCATACAAAGGGCATACATCGCTCTTTTTAAATGCGGCAGGATTTTTACTGTAGACTTTAAGTTCCTTATACAGCCTGTTCTGACCTATCAGCTTTGGTAAAAACCACTTAGCCTCCGCCTGTTTCCATTTCACCCTTGCGCTTTGTGCAGGATATGAAAGCACAGCCTTGTCAAAGCCGTTTTCGATTTCGGCGCAAAGCGCATTGTATGCTTTTCCCGTTTCGCACAGCGTTTTCAGCTTTGAAACGACAGCGTCAAAATCCGCCGTACCCAATATCTCGTTTATTACAGGTGCGTCCTCGCCGCAGGCGTCTATTAGACCCGATACGGCGTTCAGCTTTTCACGGCTGATATTTCCGTCAAGACCGACAGCAGTTGCTATAAAGTTCAGTGCCTCGTCCGCCCCGCCGTATTCCTCCGCAAGTCTGTCAAGGCCGTTTTTGAAGCTGTCACGCATTTCAGTAGAATATTCACATCCGCCGTATCTTATAAGCGGATGCTGTGCATAAACACCTATCTCGGATATTGCGACAACATATTCCGATATAATTTCCTCAAATCGTGCAATAGTACCTTCGTCGACATTTTGCAAAGCATCTCTGGCGATAGATATTTTCCCCTTTTCAGCCATACACTGCTCATAGCGTTCGATAGCCGTATACAGCGATTCACCGAAATTGCGCTTTTCGTGCAGAGCCTCTATCACAAAGTTCAGCTTTGCCTTTTCCTGCGCCAGCTTCTGTGCAACTGCGGCGTATTGTTCGGGAGATTTTACCCTTGCCGTTTCAAGCGACTTGTTAAGCTCCGCTAAAACAGCGGATTTACTTGTCTTGTTGGAGTGAAGCTCAAGGCAGAACGGGTCAAGCCCGATATTAGCAAGACGCTTCTGTACAACGCTCAGCGCCGCCATTTTCTCCGCCACAAACAGAACGCTTTTTCCGTGATAAAGCGCATTCGCTATCATATTGGTGATAGTCTGCGATTTACCCGTTCCGGGAGGACCGTGTAGTACAAAGCTTCTTCCTGCCGATGCCGCAGCCACCGCACTCAGCTGTGAAGAATCTGCGTCAACTGGGACAGCAATATCCGTAAGCGATATTTTGCTGTCAATATCGGTATCCGCAATAAAGTCACCCGTCAGTGCTTCACTTGTCGCACCTTCCATAAGGCAGGATACCACCTTGTTGCTTTTAAGTTCGTCACTGCGGTTTCTTATATCGTTCCACATTACAAACTGACCGAAGCTGAACAGCCCGATAAAACTGTGTTCGATAATATTCCACGTTTTTTTGCCCATTATCGCCTGTCTTACGGTATTGAAAACAAGCGGCAGGTCAATTCCATGCTCGTCTTCGGGCAGAGGGTCAAGACCGTTTATCTCAATGCCGTGATCCTGCCGTAAATACTCTATCATCGTTACGTTTATCTGAGCGTCTTCCTGACGGCTTCTGATTATATAACCTTTGTCACGGACATTTCTGACTATATCTATCGGTATAAGCACAAGAGGCGCATATCTTGCCTTTTCCGACATTTCACTTTCAAACCACCTGAGCATTCCGAGCGACAGGAACAGCGTGTTCGAGCCGTTCTCCTCCATGCTCACCTTAGCCGCACGGTACAGCTTCTTAAGGCTCTCCTCAAGCTCTGCTGCGTCCATGAACGTCCTTATCCTCTTGCTTTTCAGTTCCTGCTCGGCTATATTCCTTACAAGGTCCTTATCGGTTTCTATCTCAAACGTTTTAGCATCTCGCATAGAAACCGTCCACTCGGACGGTGCCTCAAGGATGCGGAAATCTGTTCCGTCAGACAGCTTATCTTCAAGAAGCGACAGATCCGACACCATAATTTCGACCGTGCTTTTATTTATTCTGAAATTCAGCAGAGAATTTCTCAGAGAAAAATCAAGCAGCTTTCTTTCCCATATTTTCTGCTTTGTCATAGGCTCGTTACTGCCCTGCGCCACTTTTCCGTACAGCGACATATCAAGCTCGCTCGGTGCACTCATTCTTATGCGCCTTGCGCCGTCGCTCTCTGTGTTTTCAGCCGTCAGAGCCTGTTCGAGTCTTAGCGGTATCGGACGGATGCCGCTTCCTCTTGTACGGGCAATATCGACCGCACATATAAAGCTGCCCGGTGTATTCATATGATCCCTGCCGTGCTTCAGCGACTTGTCAAAGTCAACATTCTCCTTTGTCATATCCGTACATTCCACGAGCAGAAGCTCCTCCGCCCCTGCCGCAATACGCTTTTCTATAGCCGACACATCATCGGTAGCACAGTCCGCAAAGGTTTCCTCCTCAAGATGACAGCCGCAGAAAGCGTGACCCTCTATGAATATAATGATAGGATTAAGACCTACAGCCTCAAGGCAGGACGCATACAGCACTGCAAGATCAAGACAAGTTCCCTGCTTCTGCTCCAGCACGGTATTCGCAAGACGTATCTTCTGCCCTATATATTCAAAGCTGGCAGGCGGCATATTGTACGCTATCCTTCTTGCACACAGCGCCGCATATAAAGCCGCCATCTGCTGTTTTACAAAGTTCGGATTCTGCCGCTGATATGCGCTGAAGGCAGTCGTATCCGCCCACTTTTTAAGGTAGACTGATGCCTCTGATATAACTTTCGCTATCTCCGGGTGATTCGGTGTCACAAATGCCGCAATAAGCTCCGGATCAAATGCAAGACCGCTCCATTCGTTGAACGCAAGAAGCTGAACGGGAATATCCTTTTGATAAAGCTCTTTTTCGTCTTTTGAAAGCGAAAAGCTTACAGTACCCGACACTGCCTCCGTCAGCGAAAACAGCATTTCCGTGCTGAGAATTATCCTCAGCGGCGAAATTTCAACCGACTTTCCCGACGGCACACAGCTTATATCGTATGTGAAGGTCTTTGCAAAAGCCGGGTCAAAAGCGATAGTAAGCCTTACATCGCTTATATCCTCATCGCCCTCGTTGCCGACAGTAAGGTTTCTTATGAAAGGTATGTAATTCTGTTGCATTGCGAAATTGATTTTCGGTATCATATCGCAGCCCAGTGTCAGTACAGCGCCCATGTAACACCATCCTTGATTCAAAATAGTTTCCGCTGTTAACGGCATCAGTTAAATTATACTACTATATTCAATACCTGTCAATAAAACATCGACCCCGACAGAAAACTCTGTCGGGGTCGTGCTATGCCAAAAAACAATTATTATTAAAGTTGAACATCTAAACGTACCGCCAACACCGCTTAAAACATTTTCCGTACCGATAAGGCATTAATATTTTCGTGAGTGTATCAGTGCAACTGCACTGACATTGACCCTTCAAAAAAACGCCACTAACCCGAGATATATGTACTAACCTGCGGACGTGTAGCGTTAAGCGTCCCTGCATTAACAGGTCATACAATGTTCAGGT
>ERZ507033.1260-NODE-1260-length-10130-cov-5.103623_pt1 | contig 10130 bp, 10 predicted proteins | sample MGYA00512874_ERZ507033 | MGnify/ENA metagenome assembly ERZ507033
TGCTGCGGGATGTCTCCTTTACCGCAAAGCAGGGCGAGGTCACGGCACTGGTGGGCCCCTCCGGCGGCGGCAAGACCACTGTTTCCCGGCTGGCAGCACGGTTCTGGGATTACCAGAAGGGCAGTATCACCGTGGGCGGCATGGATGTCTCCCGAATCGACCCGGAAAAACTCATGAGCCTGTATTCCATCGTCTTTCAGGATGTGACCCTGTTTGACAACACAATCCTCGAAAACATCCGTCTGGGGCGCAAAGGTGCCACCGACGAGGAGGTCCTTACGGCGGCAAAGCTGGCAAACTGCGAGGAATTTGCCGAAAAGCTGCCGGATACAGAATATCAGAACTGCGTGGATGCGTTGTTTGCGGCATGGGACAGGCTGGAAAAATGGTCTGCTTCTCTGCCCATGACTGCAGAGAAAAAGGCTGAGTCGGAACGCTTTCAGGTACTCTCCCGGCAGAAGAAAACAATCCTCACCTGTTGTAATTACGTGACAGAAGTAGAATTTGAAGTTGCAGAGGCCGGTCAGCCCACGCGCTGGCTATGCTACAGTGATGCAGATTTTGCAGGTTTTGTGGTGACAGACCGCAGCTCCATTGCAGACGAATCGAAGCCGCAGGAATATTACGAACAGGTGCAGGTTCTGGAAAATTATGAGGAGTTGGAGATCGCCAGAGGGTCTGCATACTATGCACTGTTCGCCCAAATGCAGAAAATAGCCGAAGAAAACTAAAATGTGGTAACAGAAGTACCGCCTATCGGACGGATAAGGGTGTAGAATAGGTTCAGAAAATCAACCGAAAACTGCGCGAAACAAAAAGGGGCATTGAAAATGAGCATCTTTATTGATCTGGAAATGAACACCACGGATACGCGGCTGGTACACAGGAAGGAACTCAAGAACGAGGTGATCGAGATCGGCGCTGCTGCAGAGCAGCCAGCCGGAACCCGCGATGGCAGTTTGAAAACAAGAGGATATCCAAAACAAATATAGGCTGCGGCCTGCTGCTCTCTGCAAGGGAGCATGACCAAAAAGATCCTCCGTATCAAACTACTGCTAACAATGTTAATACGTCCTAACATCGTCAGAAAATATTGAAAAACCCCAAAAGCGTGCTAAAATATAAAGATAAAGAACCCGCCCCGCTCAAGGGGATGGGTGCTCAGATAGGAAATACAGAAACGAGGGGTAAATATGTTTGATACAAAAAAGCTTGCACTGTTTTTGGGTGGTGTGGTGTTCGGCTCTGCCGGCTTCAAGGTGCTGTCCAGCAAGGATGCCAAAAAGGTCTACACCCAGACCACTGCTGCGGTGCTGCGGATGAAGGATTGCACCATGCAGACCGTGAATAAGGTGCAGGAGGAGGCCGGTGACATCCTTGCCGATGCAAAGGCCATCAACGAGAGCCGCGCCGCCGAGGCTGCACAGGAGGTCATCGAGGATACGGCTGAAGAACAGGCCGAAGAGCAGACCGCACAGTGATATAGCGCAGCAGAGCCGCCGCTTTGGGCGGCTCTTTTTTACACAGAGGGGCAAGAAAAGCAATGAAATGTACGATCTTACATGAAGGCAAGGGACGGATGCGGGTGCACGTCTGCGCTGTGCGCATGACCCTGCACCGGGCAGACGTGCTGGAAGCCTACCTGAACGGGCAGGACAATATCCAGAAAGCCACCGTCTACGAGCGCACCGGAGATGTGGTGCTGACCTACCGGGGCAGCCGGAAGGACGCCGCCGCCCTGTTGGCGGCCTACCGCTTTGACAACGAAGAATTGGAGGTGCTGGTCACCTCCCACGACAGCCGGAAGATCAATCAGGAATATCAGGAAAAGATGGTCGGTCTTGTGGCGGGGCGGGCGTTCCGCAAGGTGTTCCTGCCCGCGCCCATCGCGGCGGCATATACGGTGTGGCGCTCCATCGCCTTTATCTGGAAGGGGATCCGCTGCCTGCTGCACCGCAAGCTGGAAGTAGAGGTGCTGGATGCGCTCAGCATCACCGCCTCCCTCCTGCGGGGGGATTACAGCACCGCAGGGTCGGTGATGTTCCTGCTGACGGTGAGCAGCCTGCTGGAAGAGTGGACAAGGAAAAAGAGCTTGGATGACCTGGCCCGCAGCATGGCACTGAACGTGGATAAGGTCTGGGTGCGCACCCCGCAGGGCGAGGTACTGGTGCCGTTGACCCGCGTTCACGCCGGGGACGAAGTAGTGGTGCGCTCCGGCAACATGATCCCGCTGGACGGCATGGTACTGGAGGGCGAAGCTATGGTGAATCAGGCTGCCCTGACCGGCGAGTCCATGCCGGTGCGCAAGACCACCGGTGCCACCGTCTACGCCGGAACAGTGGTGGAAGAGGGCGAATGCGTCCTTGTGGCCAAGGCAGAGGGCGGCGCCAACCGCTACGATAAGATCGTGGCCATGATCGAGGAATCGGAAAAGCTCAAGTCCGGCACCGAGAACCGGGCTTTGCAGCTGGCCGACCGTCTGGTGCCGTGGTGTCTTGCCGGTACAGTGGCTACCTACGCCTTTACCCGCAACGTCACCCGCGCCATCTCCATTTTGATGGTGGACTTCTCCTGTGCGCTGAAGCTTTCCATGCCGCTGGCGGTGCTCTCTGCCATGCGGGAGTGCGGGGAATACCACATCACCGTAAAGGGCGGCAAGTATCTGGAAGCGCTGGCAAAGGCGGACACCATCGTGTTCGATAAGACCGGCACCCTCACCCGCGCCACCCCGCAGGTGGTGCAGGTAGTGCCTTTCTCCGGCTGTGAGGAGCAGGAGGTATTGCAGCTTGCCGCCTGTCTGGAAGAGCATTTCCCTCATTCCATGGCAAACGCCGTTGTCCGCGCCGCCAGGGAGCGGGGCATCTCCCACGAAGAGATGCACTCCGAGGTGGAGTACATCGTGGCGCACGGCATTGCCAGCCGGGTGGGCGGCACGCGGGTGGTCATTGGCAGTGCTCACTTCATTTTTGAGGACGAGGGCTGCACCATCCCGGCAGGGGAACAGGCAAAATTCGATGCACTGGACCCCCAGTATTCCCACCTGTATCTGGCTGCATCCGGGGTGCTGGCAGGGGTCATCTGCATCGCAGACCCCCTGCGCCCGGAGGCGGCAAAGGTGCTGCATAAGCTCCGGAAGCTGGGCATTGCTCAGACCGTTATGATGACTGGCGACAGCGACCGCACTGCCCGCGCCATTGCGGCGCAGGTGGGGGTGGACCGCTGCTTTGCGGAGGTGCTGCCGGAGGATAAAGCCGCCTTTGTCCGTGACGCCAAAGCCGAAGGACATACCGTGGTGATGATCGGCGACGGCATCAATGATTCTCCTGCCTTGTCGGCGGCAGATATCGGCATCGCCATCCATTCCGGTGCCGCCATCGCCCGGGAAATTGCCGATGTGACCATCCGCGCGGACAGTCTGGAAGAGCTGGTGACCTTAAAAGCCATTGCCAACGCCCTGCAAAAGCGGGTGGGCAGCAATTACCGCTTTGTGCTCAGCTTCAACTCGGTCCTCATCCTTCTGGGGGCTCTGGGCATCCTGCCCCCTGCCACCAGCGCGATGCTGCATAACCTTTCCACCCTTGGCATCAGTCTGCGCAGCATGACCGACCTGCTGGAGCAGAAGCCTTTACCGTGAAAATGGAACGCCGGAGCGTCCGCAGACGCTCCGGCGTTCCGAAATTATAAATAGCTTTTCCGCTGAAAATGCCCAGAGCATAGCGGAGGGCATTCAAAATCGTCTTAGCCAAAAGGGAGGCGCTGCACGATATTGTGCGGCGGCCTCCCTTTTTTGTTTCAGATAAACCGGCAGAAGCCCAGCCAGCAGCCCAGCAGGAAGAAGAGCAGCGCCTTACCCAGCACCGGCAGCCACCGGTGCTTGCAAAGAGCCAAATCCCACCGGTGGATGTTCTGCTTGGGGCAGGTGCCAACGCAGGCTTCACAGGCGATGCATTCCCCGCTGCGCAGGCTGGTTTCCTCCAGCTTCAGGCACACCGGGCACTGCTGCTTGCAGGCATTGCAGCCCGGGATGCAGCCCTCGCTCTGCCGGTGCAGCCGTGCAAAGGGCAGCACCGGCAGCAGGGCGAACACCGCCCCCATGGGGCAGAGGAACTGACAGAAGAACCGGGGCTGCACCGCCATACCCAACAAAATAAGCACAAGCAGCGCGGTGCCTACGCCGAAGCCCTCCGGCGGCAGACGCAGAGCCGTCAGGCGGGAAAATACCTCCCACGGGCTTGCGCCGGTCAGCAGCTTTTCCTGCCGGGTCACATACAGCGCCACCAGTCCTGCCAGCAGCAGATATTTGACCTTCTGCCCCCAAAGCACCGCCCGCTCCGGCAGACGGAGCTGCTTTTTGCGGTGGAACAGCTTTTTCTGAATAAGCCCGGAAAGCGCCCAGACGGCATCGCCCAAGCTGCCGAAGGCGCAGGCGTACCCACAGAAAAAACGGTCGAAAAGCAGGGTGAAGCCGCACAGCCCCAGCAGGGAAAGTGTGAAGCTGTCCACAGAGAGCACCTCGCCTGCACCGATGTGCAGAAAGATCTGTTTTACCCCGGAAAACCCGGCCACGAATGCGCCCGGCATGGACACAAAGAAGAACAACTGCACCCCGGTGCGCAGCCATGTACGGCGCTTTTTGTCCCGCTGACGCTGCTGCGCCGCTGTTAAAGGCTTTGCCTGTGTTTTTTCCATCATCCTGCCGCCTTTCCCAGTGCGTTCTCTACCGCACCGATAAGTCCTTCTGCCGTGAGGGTAGCGCCGGAAACGGTATCCACCTCAGCAGACTGCACTGCCAGCATCTCGTCCAGCAAAGGCAGCGCCTGCTTATAGTAGGGCTTATCCTCGCCGGAAGCATCCAGCACCGCAATATCGGTCATTTTTCCGTTCTGGATAGTCACCGACACCCGAATGACATCGCCAAAACCATAGGCGCTGCCCTCATAGATGCCGTCCCGGTAGCCGCTCTGCTCTGCCTGTGCTGCGCTCTGCGCCTGCAAAACGGAAGCATTGTAGGCTTCCACCTCGGCAATTTCCTGCTTGCGCTGGCTTACCGCTGCCGCCCGGATCAGCGCCACCTGCTGGTATTGCCACAGTACCCCCACAATTAGCAGCAGGTTCACCGCCCGGAGGAGAAAATTTTTGTATTTCATTCCGCTGCTCCTTCCGTTTCAGGTTCGGTTTCGGTCTCTTCCGGCGGCAGTGCCGTCTCGGATGTCGGCAGCATTTCCTCAGAAGATGCCGGTTCCGGTTCAGAGGATGCCGGTGCATCTGCCGGGAAAAGCTGCTGCCATACTTCCTTGAGCCACACGGGAACGGCGCTCTTTTCCTCCGGCTGCACCACCTCCACGGTGGGCGCAGTGACCGGCGTTTCCTCGGGTTCTGCCGCTTCGGACGGCGCGGCTTCTTCCACCACTTCTTCCGAGGCTGCCTGCTCCGGGTCGGCTTCCTCTGCCGGGGCAACAGCTGCCTTTGCCAGCGCCAGCTTGACCGCGTTCAGGATGCCGGTGGAGGAGTAGGTCGCACCGGAAACGGCATCCACATTGGGGCTTTGCCCCTCCAGAATGGCGGGGATGACCCGCTTTGCCCGGGAGAGATATTCCTCTTCGTCCTCGGCACTCAAAACCGTGATATCCGTGATCTTATCCTCTGCCACCGTGACCTGTACCGTAATTTTGCCCTCAAAGCCTATGGCTTCGGCAGTGTAGATGCCGTCAAGATAGGTGGAGGGTGCTGTAAATTCCTCCACCACCAGCGGTGCGGAAGGCTTTGGCTGCGGCGGTAGGGGATTATTCACCACTTCGCCGGTCAGGGCGTTCTGCACCGCGCCCAGAATGCCCCGGCTGGTGTAGGTCGCCTCGGAAACGGCGTCCACCTCCCAGCTCTGGGCATCCACTATGGTGGTCAAAAGCCGCTTGGCGCGCCGCAGAAACTGCTTTGTCTCGTGGGAAGCATCCAGGATCTCCACCTCCGTGATGCTGCCGTTTTCCATGGTCACCTGCACCCGGACGGCACCGCCGTAGCCCCGGGAAGAGCCAACGTAAACGCCGTCGGCATAGGGCAGCTTGGGCAGGGCTTCTTCCTCCGCTTCAACGGAAGCGGCTTCCACCGGCTGCTCCACCACGGCCGTCAACCTTTCCGGCACGGCAGCCAGCACCGGCGCGGTGCGCGGCAGCGCAAAAAGCACCGCTGCCGCTGCTGCCACCGCCGGGAGCAGCTGCACCAGTGGCAGCAGCGTGTTGCATCGTTTTTTGTTCATTCCAACTCCTCCTGACACGGAAAAGCAAGGCCGCCTGCATAAAGCGACCTTGCTTTTTTGGTGTTCTGTTTTTTGCCGGATCAGGCAGCTTTCAGGTTCTGCACGGCATCGGTCAGGTGGGTCACCTGCTCCAGTGCAGCGGCCTTATACAGGGTCTTGCGGCTCAAAAGCTCCACGCTCTCGGCCAGCTCGGTCTCCAGATTGGCATAGCTGTCGGCGGTGTAAGCGGCCTTTGTCTTGCTCTGTGCTTTGGCGACCACAGCCTGCAGGGCGGCGCGGTCGGCATCGCTTGCCAGCTCGTGCTTGGCAAGGTTCTCGGCAGTGGTCTGGAACTTGACCACCGTATCGGCGTAGCCCAGTGCGCGGATGGTGACGGTCCAGTAGCCGGTGCCGTCAGTGCCCTCCGGCAGCTGGCAGCGGGCGGAATCGCTCAGACCCAGCTGGATGCCCATGGACTTATGCATCCAGTTGTCGGCTGCAAACTTGGTGCCGTAGGAGGCCTTGGCGTGGGTGTAGGTGCTGTCGTTGCCGTAGTAGGTCCACACCACAGACTGCATCCGGGAGCCCAGCTCGCCGTAGTTGCCGTTCAGGTCTACACGGATGAACTCGCCAAAGCTGCCCACGTCGCTGCCGCTGCGCAGGTTCACAGTAAGACCGTCAGCAGCCTTCTGGGCGGCTTCTGCCACGCCGGAACCGGTGCCGGTGTGTGCAGCAGAGAAGGTGTAGCCATTGCCGCTCCTGGTTGCGTATTTCAGGCCGTTGGTGTTCTTGTCCACCGCAGCCGTCAGGGTGTAGGCGGTCAGGTTCTTTTCAGAGTAGCCGCCCACCAGCTGACCACCGTTTTCCACCACGGTGTACTTGGAGCAGAAATCTGCAAGGTCGCTGGTAGCCACGCGCACCGGCACATACTTGGTGCCCAGCACCTCGTAGTGGTCCATCTGCACGGTAGAACCGTCGGCCTTAGTGATGGTGCCGCGGTTCCAGCCTACGGTGGTGCCATCGGCCAGATAGATGGTCTTGCCATCGTCCGACCAGTGGGAAACGGTGTAGGTGCTGCCGTCCTTGGCGTAGATCACAGCAGTGCTCTGGAAGCTGCCACGGTGCAGACCGTGGTTGACGGTGGCACGGGAAACTGCGTCAAATGCGCCCAGATCCTGCTCCTCGTGGCTGTCCAGCTGCGCAGAAGCGGCGGTGCTGCCGGCGGCATAGACCTTCTCGTTTGCCCAATACTCGTCCCAAGTCAGAGCAGCATAAAGATAGGTGTACTTCTTGCCTAGCAGAAAATCGAAAAAGCCGTTTTCCTCCTCGGCAGGGGCTGCTGCAAAGGCGGTAGCGGTCAGCAGGCTGAACGCCATAGCTGCCGACAGCAGCAGGGAAAGAAATTTCTTTGTTCTCATGAAAATACTCCTTTCATCGCAGTGGCAGAAAATCGTTGCCATACAGTTAGCCACTCCTAACACTGCGCGCAAAGAAAAACCTGCGGGGCAAAGCCCCTCAGATGGTTAGTGTAAGCTAATTGACGGAAATTAAGATAACACGCATACAAAGGGATGTCAAGAAAAAACAGGGATGTTTATGGAAGCTAATTTTTCGGCAGAAGAAACCGCCCGCACCCGCTCTGCCGCAAAGCCCTTGACCTTTTTGCCGGAGCGTAGGATGCTTTTTATAGGGTTAGCTGTAAATAGCTGCAAGGAGGTACTATATGATGCAACACGCATTCTGGGGGGATCTTGATCCCCGGAACATAACTGGGGATGCCAGCCGGTGGAGGGCGTTGAATCAATCATGGATGCCGCTAGGCTGCGGGTACGATTTTATTTCCATTGTCTTTGAAACCTCTTGACAATGGAAACTTTTTTTGATTATAGTAAAACCAACAAATGTTAGTTAGCGAAAGGCAAAGGAAAATGGAAGATACCAAGCAGCGCATTCTGGAAAAATCTCTGGAACTGTTTTCAACCAAAGGGTATGATGCGGTCAGCGTGGGCGAAATTGCAAAGGCGGTCGGCATCAAGGCTCCGTCACTTTACAACCATTTCCCCAGTAAACAGGCCATTTTTGATGCGATTTTGGAGACAACTTCGGCGTCATCATGTAGCCGGTGGCCGTCTGGGTACGCAAAGGCGGCGAGTGGGCCATCATCCACCGCTGCAAACGCTGCGGAAAGCTCAGCTCCAACCGGGTGGCGGCAGACGACAACCCCATGAAGCTCATGAGCATTGCCATGAAGCCGCTGTGCTCTCCGCCGTTCCCGCTGGACTATATTGAGGAAATGACCGCCTTGATGGGCGGTGATGGACGGATGCGGTAAGCCGCAGGAGAAACTACAAGATGGACTATATCAGAGTTACCAAAGAAAACATCGACAAGGAACACATCTGTTGTGCCATGTCCGGCAAACAGAGCCTTGCCAAGAAGGAATGGCTCAAGCAGCGCTTTGAGGAGGGACTTGTTTTCTACCGCAGCGCAGAGCGCGGCAAGTGCTTTATCGAGTACATCCCGGCAGAAAACGCATGGGTGCCCATTACAGCGGACGGCTGGCTGTACATCAACTGCCTGTGGGTCTCCGGTGCCATGAAAGGGCACGGCTGCTCGAATGACCTGCTGGAAAAATGCCTCCGCGATGCAAAAGCGCAGGGCAAAAAAGGCATCTGCATTTTGTGCGCCGAGGGACGCAAGCGGGAATTTCTCGCCGACCCCAAGTTTTTGTCCCACAAGGGCTTTGAAATCGCAGATGTCTCGGACTGTGGAATCACCCTCATGTGTCTCCCGCTCAATGCCGATACAGCACTGCCGAAATTCAAGGACTGCGCCAGGCACCCCAAAGCCGAGGGAGAAGGCTTCGTCCTCTACTACACCGATCAGTGTCCCTTTACCTACTATTGGGTGCCAAGGGTACAGCAGGCCGCGCAGGAGCATAGCATCCCGTTCCGGGCCATCCACATCACCGACAAAGAAGCCGCACAGAATGTACCCGCACCCGTCACGACCTACGCACTGTTCCGGGACGGCGTATTTCTGACACAGGGTATCCAGTCCGACAAAAAGTTTCTGGCACTGGCGGGTGTACAGATATGAAAGAACGAATCGTTGATGAGCAAATCAGACTGGTTCCCTACTATCGAAATGATGCCGTATTGCTTCGCTGGTATCAGGACGCAGCGGTATGCAAGCAGGTCGATAACAGGGACACGCCCTATGCTTTAGCGCTTCTGCATCGCATGTATCATTTGTTCATGCTGCAGCCCTAATTTTTATAGCCATAGCGGCGGGGGTAGGACTACTTTCATGGCGCCGAATATTTTTCTCTTGCTTCGTTTCTTCTTTATACTATCGTTTTATATCTCTTTGTCACCCAACCACTATTTTGTCATATCCAACGATTCTTTCCCGCTGTCTGGTCTATTATGCGGCAAGTGCAAATATTTCCGCTTGACAAATGTGAAAAAATCTGTAAAATAATAGATTGTTAGTCTTTTCTAACCTCGTTTTGATTTCATTGCGCACCAAAAGTGGCTGCCATAATCGCATTCTTGTCAGCTTGCAAAATCATTTCATCCTTATGTATGTGATGAACGCCGCGCGCTGCGCGTGCTTGCAGGCTGATAATTTTTACAATCAAGTTAGATAACGCTAATCCGTAAATCTGCGCCCTTGCTACGGCGCAAACAAGCTATAAGGGAGTATCGCATGATAGACAAGGATCTTCTCCGCCTGCTCGGCGGAAACAAAAAGTATATCGCCTTCTGTGTAGGCTTGATGGTGCTGGGGCTGTTTGCGAATGTCGGCATCACTGCATCCCTGTGCTGGGCCATTGCGCTTGCCGTCCGGTACAACGGCGGTGCGGGTGTTTTTCTGGCACCGGCGGTCTGTGCTT
>ERZ507033.1262-NODE-1262-length-10113-cov-6.298966_pt1 | contig 10113 bp, 9 predicted proteins | sample MGYA00512874_ERZ507033 | MGnify/ENA metagenome assembly ERZ507033
TAATTCACCGGCTTATTGGCCTGATGGTCGTCCGGGACCCGACATTGAATTTGGTGATAATCCGGTAGTTATATGTACCAATCAAACTGGTTATGAACGTGATAAGCGTTATGTGTTAAATGGGGATTTCGGAGTTAATATCAAGGTGCCTTATGTGGAGGGATTGACTTTGAAGGCTACTGCGTCACTTGATAAGACGTTCCGTTTTCGTAAAATATGGCAAAAACCTTGGTATTTGTATTCATGGGATGGGACTTCGATGGATGAAAATGGCCAGCCCCTATTGGTGGAAGGAAAGAAAGGGTTTAGTGATCCTCGTCTGACAGAATCAATGGAAGATAATTTGGGGGTATTATTGAGTGGTATCGCTAGTTATAGCCATACATTTGCTCAAGATCATGATGTAAATATTCTAGCAGGTGTAGAACGTATCACGGATAAGGGGGATTCATTTGAAGCTTATCGTCGTTATTTTCTTTCTGCCGCTATTGACCAGCTTTTTGCTGGTGGTCAGGTTCTCGTCCACCAGCACACGGATGGTCACAGCCAGCGACTGGGTGCCCACATTGCCGGCCATATCCAGCACCATGGACTGGAAGCAGATGACGATGGGCAGCACCGCCACCACCGATTCAAACGCACCCACCACCGAGGACACCAGCATCCCGAGGAACAGCAGGGCAATCAGCCAGGGCAGGCGCTTTTTCACACTCTGGAACACACCCTCGTTCAGATCCTCTTCACTGGTCAAGCCGCCGAGTTTTGCGTAATCATCGCCCATCTCGTCGTCCACCAGCTCGACCACATCCGCCGAGGTGATGATGCCCAGCAGCTTCCCGCTGTCGTTCAGGACAGGGAGCGAGCGCTCGGCGTAGTCCACGATGCGATCGATGCAGTCGCTGATCTTCTCGTGGTCGGTGACGTAGGGGTAGGAGCGTGCGATCAGCTTTTCCAGGCTCTCCTCCGCACGGGCCACGATGAGGTCTTTCAGGTCAATGGCACCATAAAAGTGCTCGTTCTCATCCACTACATACAGGGTGGAGATGTTATCGTTCTCGCCTGCCTGCTTCACCAGCTCACTCATGGCCTGTCGAATGGTCATATCCCTGCGGATGCAGATGTAGTTGGTGGTCATGCAGCTGCCGATCTCGTCCTCGTGATAGGAGAGCAGCAGCTTCACATCATCGGCGGCATCCTTGTCCAGCTGGTGGACGATCTTTGCCTTATCGTCCTCTTCCAGGTCATCCAGAGCATCTACGGCATCGTCCGAATCCATGTGGGAGATGACCCGGGCGGCCCGCTCGGGGTCCAGCTCCTTCAGGTAAGGCTCTGCATCGTCCAGATAGGAGAAGATCTCTGCCACCGTATCCACGCCCAGTGCGGTGTACACCTTCTGGCGCTCCTCCGGTGTCAGGGCCGTCAGGGCATCGGCCAGGTCATTTTCATGGTAATCGGACAGCTTTTCAGCCAGCTCTGCCTGGGGCAGACCGCTGTGGATGATATCCAGAATCTCCTGCACATAATTTTTCTTCTGCATGGTTTGGTCCCTCCGTTTCCCGTTTCCGGGCATAAAAAATACACCGCATCGGTCTGGTTACAACTCCTGCGGTGTACAAAGGGCATGCAGTTCAGGATGCGGCTAACACGTTTGCACGGCCCGCATCGCAGGAGAAGCGTTGTTTGGGGTGATCCGTATGGTCACTGGACATGGAAACAAACTCCTCCTTGGTGTAAGATTTTTCTTTCAGCCCCGTTATCATACTACGCCGGGCCGGATTTTTCAACCCTTTTTACAAATTTTTTACCGGATTATTGCTATATTGCACAAAGAAAAGCCTACTTCTTATACTTTCCATACCATGCCACCGACACCCGCCAGGACACGGCATACAGGGCCAGTACCGCCAGCAGAAGCACTGCGGCCAGCCAGAGGGGCACAGGCAGCGGCCCACTTCCCGGGCCGTTCTGCTGCAGTTCATCCATCACGGCACCGCCGCCGCCCAGCAGGGCACCCACGGCGGGGCCCATGGTGATGGCGCCCACGGCGATAGGCAGGGTGAGGAAGCTCATGTACAGCGGGCCCATGGGCACACTGCCCAGACCGACAAGCTTCATCACCAGTTCAATGGCCACCAGCAGGGCCACACGAGTCAGAGTCTTGGTATTGGTATTCTTCATAATTCAGTTTTCCTCCTGCTGCCGTTCCGCCCTTTTTGTCGGATACGGCGCAAACCTGCCCGCTCTGTGCGGGTTTTAGGTGAATATTCAAATCTTTGGAAGCGCGTAGTTGTCAGGGCGTGTTCCAGAGAAAAATGCGTTAAAATCTGTCACCGGGGAAGCGCACCCCGGCGCTGCGGCGCGCCACCGTGAGCACCCGGCTCACCGCGATGCTGGTATCCAGCATGCGGGCGCACAGCTCCTGATCTCCGGCGGTCATGGCGCGGTAAAAGGCCTCGAACTCTGCCGCCTGCCGGGGACGGTCCCCGTTCAGGTTGTAGTGCTCCTCCTTGCCCTCGTTGGGGTGGAAGGTCACGCCGCCGCAGTAGTTCGGGGTGGATTTTTGCAGAATGTAGCCCTTTGTGCCCTGAATGATGCAGCGGGCAGGGGCTGCGCAGTCCTTGGCGGCAAGGCTTACCGCCTTGAAGCCGCTGTAATCCATCATCAGCACACCGCTGGTGTCGATATTGCGCTCCATGTTGGCGGCATACACTGCCTTGTTGGGCTCACCGAACAGACCCACGATGTAGCTGACGTTGTACACGCCCAAGTCCATCAGTGCGCCGCCCGCGCACAGCGGGTCGAACACCGGCGGGGTCTGCCCGGCACAAAAGGCGTCGTACCGGCTGGAATACTGGCTGAAGCTGCACTGTACCATGCGCACTGTGCCCACCCGGGGCAGCAGCTCCCGGAGCTTTGCGTAGTTGGGCTGGTACTGGGTGGTCATAGCCTCAAAGAGGAACAGCCGCTTGCGCTGTGCCAGCGCAGCCAGTTCCTCGGTCTCGGCGGCGGTCACCGCCATGGGCTTTTCCACAATGACGTGCTTGCCCGCCTCCAGCGCCACCCGGGCGTAGCGGGCGTGCTGCAAATTGGGCACGGCGATGTAGACCGCGTCCACCCATTGCAGCAGCTCAAAATAATTGGTGGTGTGCTGTGGGATCTGATATTGCGCACACAGCTCTGCGGCTTTTGCCGCCGAGCGTGGGGTGCTGCACACCGCCTGCACAGTAAACGGCGTGTGCTCCACAAGCCATGGCAAAAATTCCTGCACGATCTTACCCGTGCCAAGAATGCCCAGTTTCATAATGCTCTCCCTTATCCTCTTGTCCCCTCAGCCTACCAGCGTCTCCGGCTCGCGGCGGGTGCGGCGGTTGGGGTACGGGTGCTTTGCCCGGGGGCGTCCCTGTTGACCGTAGTGTCTGCCGCCGCCATGGCTGCGGCTGTGCTCCTGCGGGGCGTTCAGCTGGTACAGCAGTGCCAGCCCCTTCATCAGCAGCTCCGGGTCATAGGCCAGGGGGTGGCGGCACAGCGGGGTGACGTACTTTGCCAGCCCGCCAGTGACCACCAGCGTGGCCGGGCTGCCCAATTCCTCTTCAATGCGCTGCACCATGCCGTCAATGAGCACGGCGGTGCCCAGCACCGAGCCGGACAGCATACAGCTTTCGGTATTGGTGCCGATGGCTTTTTTCGGGGAGCCCAGATGCACCTGCGGCAGCTGGGCACAGCGCTCGCCCAGCGCGCGCAGCCCGGTGGAAAGGCCGGGACAGATCACGCCGCCCCGGAATACCCGATCCTTGTCCACCACATTAAAGGTGGTGGCGGTGCCAAGGTCTACCGTAACCACTGGCAGCGGAAAGTTTGCCGCCGCGTAGGCGGCATCCACCAGCCGATCCTTGCCTACAGCGCGGGGCTCGTCCACCCCCATGGTCAGCCCGGTGCGGATGTCCGGCGAAACGATGACCGGCTTTTTGCCGGTGTAGTGACGGGCGCACTCGGCCAGTGCCCCGGTGATCTGGGGCACTACGCTGGTAAGCACCGCACCCTCAAAGCGCATGGGGCGCTCCGGGTGGCGGCGGTGCGCAAAAATTTTATCCATTTCGGCACGATATTCTGCAGCCGTGCGGGTGCGCACCGTGTCCATGCGCGCCACAAAGCATACACGTCCGTCCCGAATGCCCCCAAGGGCGACGGTGGTGTTGCCTATATCAATGGCTAAGATCATAATTCTGTTTTCCTTTTCAAAGTAAAAGAAAAGAACCGGTTTGCTCTTTGTCAAGCGTATTTTACCGCATTTTTGCTCAGGATACAAGTTCCCGGCAAAGATTTTGTTGTGCTGGTGGAAGTTTTGCATTATACTAAGGTAAGATATGTGGAAAAGAACTGTTTTTCCGGGAGGTAAACGAACCATGGATCTGAACGGCAAGTGCGTCCTGCTGGGCGTGAGCGGCGGCATTGCCGCCTATAAGATGGCCAACGTGGCCAGTGCACTGCGCAAGCTGGGTGCGGATGTGGAGGTCATCATGACTAAAAACGCCACCCAGTTCATCACCCCTCTCACCTTTGAGACCCTGACCGGCCACAAGTGCATGGTGGACACCTTTGACCGGGATTTCAAGTTTGAGGTCACCCACATCTCGCTGGCAAAAAAAGCAGATGTGATCTTAGTCGCCCCCGCCACCGCCAACGTCATTGCCAAAATGGCGCACGGCATTGCGGACGATATGCTTACCACCGTGGTGCTGGCCGCTAAGTGCCCAAAGCTGGTAGCCCCCGCCATGAACACCGGCATGCTGGAAAACCCCATCACGCAGGATAACCTTGCCACGCTGGAGCGGTACGGCTTTACTGTCATCCCCTCCGAAAGCGGCGTGCTGGCCTGCAAGGATGTGGGCAGCGGACGCCTGCCCAAGGAGGAAGTACTGATCGAGCACATTCTGCACGCCATCGCCCGCCCGAAGGATCTGGCAGGGGTACGCATCGCGGTGACTGCCGGCCCCACGCAGGAGGCGCTGGACCCGGTGCGCTACCTGACCAACCACTCCACCGGCAAGATGGGCTACGCCCTTGCCCGCGCCGCCGCCATGCGGGGCGCCGAAGTGACCCTGATCCACGGGCAGACCGCGCTGCCGCCGGTCAAGTTTACCACCGATGTGCCGGTGACCACCGCCCGGCAGATGTACGAGGCGGTGACAAGCCGCTTTGACGCCACCGATGTGCTCATCATGGCCGCTGCCGTGGCAGACTACCGCCCTGCTACCGTGGCAGACGACAAGATCAAAAAGAAGGAGGGCGACCTTTCCATCCCGGTGGAGCGCACCGAGGACATCCTTGGCACCATCGGCCCCCGCAAGACCCACCAGTTCCTGTGCGGCTTTTCCATGGAGACCCGGGATCTTGTGGAAAACTCTTCCGCGAAGCTTGCTAAAAAAAATCTGGACATGGTGGTGGCAAACAACCTCAAGGTGGCCGGTGCAGGCTTTGGGGTGGACACCAACGTGGTCACCTTCATCACCCCGGACGGCACACGGGAGCTGCCTTTGATGAGCAAGGCGGATGTGGCCGATGCCATTCTGGACGAGATTCTGCGGCGGCGGGCAAAGTAATACTGCCGGGATTTTGTTGTACACATATCACAAAATTCACAAAAAAATTATGGTTCTTTCCGAAAATTCGGCCTTACCTGTTTATTTTATGCTGCAAAAAATATATAATAAGAGTGTGTCCCCATATTTGGAAGGAATCGGTCTGCGCTGCAGCCGTTAATATTTGGAGGAGAGCCTTACTATGTTCATGTACTCGGATTATAGCCAGCATCTGCTGGACCATGTAAAGAAGATCCACTTTATCGGCTGCGGCGGCAGCGGCATGTACCCGCTGATCCAGATCCTGCACAGCCGCGGCTTCGCCATCACCGGTTCCGATGTCGAGGAAACCAAAAACACCGAGGCGGAGCGTGCGCTCGGCGTCCGTGTCGCTATCGGGCATGATGCGGCCAATCTGGGCAATCCGGATCTGGTCGTCTACAGCGCCGCCATCCATAATGACAATCCTGAACTGCAGGCGGCCCACGCCCGCGGCATCAAGGCGGTGGAGCGCAGCGTCATGCTGGGCTATATCAGCCGCACCCATAGCCAGAGCATCGGCGTGGCTGGTACCCACGGTAAAACGACCACGACCGGCATGATCACAACCATGCTGGAGCTGGCCGGCAAGGATCCCGCCGCAGTCATCGGCGGCAAGCTGCCCCTCATCGGCGGCTACGGCAAGGCCGGCAGCGGCCAGAGCGTGGTCATTGAGGCCTGCGAGTACCATGAGACCTTCCTGCAGCTGACCAGCACGGTGGGCGTCATCCTGAACATCGACAATGACCATCTGGAATATTACGGTACGATGGGTCAGCTCAAGCTTGCGTTCCAGAAGTTTGCGCTGCTGTCCCGCACCGTTGTGTTCAACATGGACGATAAAAACACGATGGATGTCGTCAACTCCATCGACCGCCCGGTGCTGAGTTTCGGCATCAAAGAGGAGGCCCGCTTCCACGCCGTCAACATCGGCGAGTATAAGCCCGGCTTCTTTGAGTTTGATGTGCTTGAGCTGGGCGAGTTCTTTGCCCACATCAGGCTTGGTGTGCCCGGCTACCACAACATTTACAATGCGCTTGCCATGTGCGCCGTCTGCCGCTTCATCGGCCTGACCGTGGAGCAGTGCGCCGATGCCGCCCTGAACTTCAAGGGTGCCGGCCGCCGCTTTGAGGTCTACGGCGAATGCAACGGTGCTTTGGTCGTGGACGATTATGCCCATCATCCCACCGAGCTGCGCGCCACCCTGACCACGGCCAAGGAAATGGGTTATAAGCGGCTGATCGCCGTCCACCAGCCGTTTACATACAGCCGCACCAAGATGCTGTTCAACGACTTTGTGGATGTGCTCAAGATCCCCGACATCACGGTGCTCACTCCCATCATGGGCAGCCGTGAGCCCAACGACCCCAGCATCACCAGCGCAAAGCTGGCTGCCCAGATCCCCGGCTCTGTTCTGGTGAACAGTCTGGAGGAGGCCGCTGATTGGGTCAAGCAGAACGCCCGGGAGGGCGATCTGGTCATCACCCTCGGCTGCGGCGACATCTACAAGGCCAGCAAGATGATGGTGGCCGAGCAGCCGTAATTTTCGCTTATCACAGCAGACAGCCCGGTGCGAAAGGGTTTCGCACCGGGCTGTTTTCATTTTCTCTGTCGATACTTCAAAGGGGTCTGCACCTCGGCACGGATCTTTCCCAGATAGGTGCGGGTCTGCTCTGCACCCTGCAGAATCGCTTCCACCTGCGCCCGCTGTTCCTCAGTCAGGTCATCCTCCGCCAGTAGCTCCGCGTTGCCCTCGATGATGGTCAGCGGCGTTTTCAGCTTGTGGGACAGCTGAATGATCTGCTCCCGCTGCCGCTGCTCCATGGCCCACTGCTTCTGCAGGCTGCCGGTCAGGGCGTCGCCCATGGTCTGCAGCGCCTGTAAAGTGCTCTCGTACTCCCGCACCTTCGCGCCGGAAAATACCGCGCTGTCCAGATCCTTCCGCGCCACCGCCTGCGCGGCGGCGGTCAGCTTTTCGGTCTCCCGGGTCAGGAAGCGCCCGGTCCTGTGGGTGCTCCACACCACCGCGCCTACCAACAGCAGAATGCCCAGAATGCAGTGCACGGTCTGCATATCCGGCAGCACGCCCCGCAGCGCAGGGTCGGCGTAGGGCACGGCATAGTCAAATTGCAGCAGGCAGACCGTTCCGTCCTGCAATTTTGACGTCATATAATACTGCGTGTAGCCAAAATGCCAGCGGGTTTTCCCCTGCCGGTTCTCCATTGCCCGCTGCAAGTGCCCGGCATCCATGTTGGTGGCCAGCACCTCGCTGCTGTCCGGCGCGGCAAACAGGGCGTACCGGCACAAGGAGTCCAGCTGGGTCTCATCAAAGGTGGCGACAGTCATGCCCGGCAAAACGTCCTGTGCGGCCTTCTGGCAGGCCTGCGCGGCCTGATTCGCGGGCAGGAACAGCCCGCTGTTCTGGATCCACAACAGTAGCACCAGCAGCCACCCCACCGCGACCAGCAGGCAGGCCAGCGCCGTGCGCACCAGATATTGCAGCAGCACGCTGCGCAGAGAGGTCAGTCTTCGCTTTTCCATCGGTACCCCACGCCCCATACGGTATTGAGCAGCTTTTCCGGCTCCGGCACGCCCGCCGCCCGCAGCTTTGCCCGGATATTTTTGATGTGCTGTGTCACGGCGGTGTCGTCCGCAGTGCCGTCAATACCAAAAACCGCTTCGTAAATTTGCTCCTTGGTAAAGGTCTGCCCGGCGTGCAGCGCCAGATACTCGCAGATGGCATATTCCGAGCGGGTCAAGGGCAGCGCCTTCCCCTCCACCGCCGCGCTGCGGGCGGTCAGGTCAAATGCCACACCGCTGCGCACCATCCGGTGCGCCGGGGTGCGGCTCTGCCGCCGCAGATGTGCCGCCACCCGCGCCCGCAGCTCTGCCACCCGGAAGGGCTTGGACAAAAAGTCGTCTGCCCCGATGCCCAGTCCCTCCAACACAGCAGCCTCGTCGGTGCGGGCACTCAGAAAGAGAATGGGCACTTCGGTCAGGCTGCGGATGCGCCGACAGACCGCAAAGCCGTCCTCCCCGGGCATCATCACGTCCAGCAGGATGCAGTCTGCCCAGCGGCAGAGCGCCTCGGTCAGATCTCTGCCCGCCTGCCGCGTTTCTACCCGGTGACCGTCCCGCTCCAGAGCGGTGCAGATCAGCTTGCAGACCTCCAGATTGTCATCCACTGCCAGAATGTTTGCCACAAGATCACCTCAACACGTTATAAACAAGGCAGGACGCCCCGTACAGCAGATACACATGGGCGGGGTAGAACCAGTAGAACAGCCGCTTATGTCCGCTGCCACGCTGCCCATTGTACAGCAGCATCAGCAGCACCGCCGCTACGCCGAACCACTCGTAGTAGTCGGTGAACATCTGCGTCCACACAAAGTCCGCCTGTCTGCAAAACATCCCAAAGGTCGGCACAAAATCACATAGGAAAATGAGCACGGCCCATGCCGTCAGCTGTACGCGGCGATGCCCCCGCAGGGCATACAGCAGCACACCGCCCAGCAAAAAGCTCCAGCCGCCGTCCGTGATGGTTGTCCACATGGGCAGCGGGCTTGTAATGACAAAGGCCACGATCGTTGAAGCAATGGGCATCTCCTGCACCTGCGGGAAGAGCAGCAGAAACACGATCACCACATACGGCCAGCACAAGACGGCAGCAATGGCAGCAATGCCCTTTGCGAATTTTTTCTCCCGCAGCCAGTCGATGCCCTGCCAGACAATGCACAGCAGCGCAAGATCCTGAAAAATAGCGTTCAGCGGGTAGAAGCCATCCCCGCGCCGGAAGGCCTTGGCGTAGATCATAAAGAATTCCAGCGCCGCCATGGCTGTACCGATAGCCCAGATGCGGATAAAATACCGCTTGCGGTCATGGGTGTGGGCAAAGCCCTCCACCGTGCAGAACAGAAACAGCGGCGCACTGAGCCGCCCCAGCATACTGAACACCGTCGGGATGCAGCCGGTGAACTCGAAGAAATAATGAATGTGATCCAGTACCATCAGCACCAGTGCAATGGTCTTGAGCTGGGTACCGTCCAGCCCTTTTTTCGTCAATTTTTCCATACAGGCTCTCCTTTCCTTGTGCATTCAGTGTAACAGGAAAATCTGTAGAAAGTATAAGTTTCTGCCTTTATGATACTATTTTTTGCCCCAAAACGCAAACAAAAAAGCCCTAAGACTTTCATCTCAGAGCTTTCTGTTCAAGTCGGCGACTACCTATTTTCACGCGCCGTTTCCAGCGAACTATCTTCGGCACAAGTGAGCTTAACTTCTGTGTTCGGAATGGGAACAGGTGGAACCTCACCGTCATCGACACCGACCGATCTGACTGGCCTAGTATAACATATCTGTTGTACTTTGTCCAGTGTTTCTTAGAAGGACGTGCCTTCAAAACTGAATAATCACTGCTTACATTTTTTCGTTGACTCTCAGAGTCTCAAGCGAATTGTGGTCAAGCCCTCGACCTATTAGTACACGCTTGCTGAAT
>ERZ507033.1274-NODE-1274-length-10070-cov-4.717324_pt1 | contig 10070 bp, 11 predicted proteins | sample MGYA00512874_ERZ507033 | MGnify/ENA metagenome assembly ERZ507033
TTCCCGTGGGTTCACTCATTTACTTTATCGAGAAAAACGCGTCCTTGCCGAGGTATTCGGCGGAGTCGAACAGCTCCTCCTCGATGCGCAGCAGCTGATTGTACTTCGCCACGCGATCGGTGCGCGAGGGCGCGCCGGTCTTGATCTGCCCCGCGTTGACGGCGACGGAGATGTCGGCGATGGTCGTGTCCTCCGTCTCGCCGGAGCGGTGGGAGACGACGGCCGTCCAGCCGGCGCGGTGCGCGGTCTGTATCGCGTCGAGCGTCTCGGTCAGGGTGCCGATCTGGTTGAGCTTTATCAGCACGGCATTCGCCGCGCCGAGCTTGATGCCCTTCCTGATGCGCTCCACATTCGTCACGAACAGGTCGTCGCCGACGATCTGGATGCGGTGGCCGAGGCGGCGGGTCATCAGCTGCCAGCCCTCCCAGTCGTTCTCGCCCATGCCGTCCTCGATGGAGACGATCGGGTACTTGTCAACGAAGCTCTCCCACATGTCGACCATCTGCTCGCTGGTCATCACGATGCCGCGCTTCGGCAGATGATAGCACTTGTCCTCCTCGCTGTACCAGTCGGACACCGCGCCGTCTATCGCGATGCGGAAGTCCTCGCCGGGCTTGTAGCCCGCCTTCTCAATCGCCGTGACAAGCGCCTTCAGCGCGTCCTCGTCGCTGTCGAGATTCGGCGCATAGCCGCCCTCGTCGCCCACGCCGGACGCCGGAACTACCTTCTTGAGCGCGTGGAACACCTCGGCGCACATGCGCAGCGCCTCATGGAAGCTCTCCGCGCCGACAGGCATTATCATGAACTCCTGAATGTCCACGTTCGAGCCGGCGGCGTGCTGGCCGCCGTTGAGCACGTTCATCATCGGCACGGGCAGGGTCTTGGCGTTGACGCCGCCGATGTAGTTATACAGGCTGACGCCGGTTGCGGCGGCGGCTGCCTTCGCGCAGGCGAGGGACACGCCGAGGATGGCGTTCGCGCCGAGACGGGTCTTGTTCGGGGTGCCGTCGATATCTATGAGCATCTTGTCAATAGAGGGCTGATCCAGCACGTTCATGCCGACCAGCGCTTCGGCCAGCTCATGGTTGACGTTCTCGACCGCGAGCAGGACGCCCTTGCCGTTGTAACGGCTCTTGTCGCCGTCGCGCAGCTCGCAGGCTTCGTACATGCCGGTAGACGCGCCGGAAGGCACGGCCGCGCGGCCGACGGTGCCGTCGTCCAGAGTGACCTCGACCTCGACGGTCGGATTGCCGCGGGAGTCAAGGATCTCGCGCGCCATGACGTCCACTATTTCAAAATACTGTTTCATATTTAACCCTCCTTATATGGTTTACACATGGATTATACCCCAGTTCCGTCGAAAAATAAAGAGCGACTTGATTTTTACGGAGAATATTAGTATTATACCTATATCGCAATTGGTATAATATTGAATCGGAGAGTTGATCCATGGATATAAACGTACAATTTTACGCGGCGGACACGGCGGCGGAGCTGCGCTACGCGGTGGTCGCCGCGCGCTGCGGCGGGCAATGGGTGCTCAGCCGTCACCGCGAGCGCGGCACGTGGGAGCTGCCCGGCGGGCACAGGGAGCCGGGCGAGGATATCGACGCCGCCGCGCGGCGCGAGCTGTACGAGGAGACGGGCGCGGAGCTTTTCACGCTCAGCCGCATCTGCGTGTACAGCGTGACCGAGGGCGGGCGGACGGACTACGGGATGCTGTACTTTGCGGAGATCGACATGCTCGGCGAGCTGCCGGAGTCGGAGATCGCGGAGCGGCGGCTGTTCGAGCTGCTGCCCGAGGCGGAGCGCCTGACCTACCCTGCGATACAGCCGCTGCTGTTCGCGCGGGTGCAGAGCTGGCTGAACCGGCAATGCGGCGGCGACGAGCTGTGGGACGTGTACGACGCCGACCGCTGCCCGACCGGACGGCTGCATCGCCGCGCGGAGCCGATGGGCGAGGGCGAGTTCCACCTCGTCGTGTACGCGTGGATACGCGGCGGCGACGGGCGCTATCTGCTCACGAAGCGCTCGCCGAACAAGGGCTACCCGAACATGTGGGAGTGCACCGGCGGCTCGGCGCTCGCCGGAGACGACAGCCTGACCGCCGCCCTGCGCGAGGTGCGCGAGGAGACGGGGTTGCGGCTCGACCCGATGCGCGGACGGCGCGTCGCGTCGCATAAAGTCGCGGGGCGGTTCGAGGACGTGTGGCTGTTCGAGCGGGACGTCGCGCTCGACGAGCTGACGCTTCAGGAGGGCGAGACCTGCGGGGCGATGCTCGCGCGGGCAGATGAGATACTCGAGCTGCAGCGCGATGGCAGAATGGCGCCCACGGGCAGCTTTGAGCTGGCGGAGCTGCTGAAGCTCATGGAGGGCTGAGGGAAAAATTCCGCGAGATCCCCGATAAAACGCAAATAGCACTTGATTTTTGCAAAATTTCCTGTAAAATGTATGAGTAAAAAAGTTTGCTCTTTCAGGAGGAATATAAAAATGACTTACGAGATGGACATTGCCGGCTTAAAACGTGAGCTGCCGCTCTGCAAGGTCACTGACGACCTCTACATCGGCGCGTTTGTTATGTTCGGCGACGTCGAGCTGACTGTCCACTGTGCGGCGGAGCTGCTCAAGCGCGCTCCGGAATATGACTACATCATCACAGCGGAGGCCAAGGGCATTCCTCTGGCCCACGAGATGGCCCGTCAGGCCGGGGACAAGAAGTACATCCTGGCGCGGAAAGCCCCCAAGCTGTACATGCGGGACATTTTCAGCGTTTCCGTGCATTCCATCACCACCGCCAAGGAGCAGAAGCTGTATCTGGACGGCGCGGACGTCGCACTGATGAAGGGCAAGCGCATCCTCATCGTGGACGACGTGATCTCCACCGGCGAGAGCCTGAAGGCGCTGGAAACGCTGGTAGAGGAAGCGGGCGGCATCATCTGCGGACGCATGGCCGTTCTGGCTGAGGGCGACGCGCAGGAGCGTTCCGACCTCGTCTATCTGGAAAAGCTGCCCCTGTTCAACCCGGACGGCAGCGTGAAGGGATAAACTACGTACCATTGCGGGAAAGCCCGCTAAAATAAATGTAAAGAGGAGAGATATTTATGTATTGTAAGAATTGCGGCAAGCAGCTGCCCGACGGCGCACAGTTCTGCGACGGGTGCGGCGCGCGGCAGGTCGATGACGGCTACAGCGCACAGCAGGTCAAGAGCGGGTACGTCGCCTACACCAATGGCCGGGAGCCGAAGCCTTCCGTCGGCTTCATTGATGCCATCAAGATGTTCTTCACCAAGTACGCGGACTTCAACACCCGTTCCAGGAGAAGCGAGTATTGGTGGGCTGCGTTGTTTTGCGCCCTTGCCGGTATGGTTGCCAGTGCTATTTTGAAGAACTACGCATGGCTCTGGACGCTTGCCATTCTGGTTCCCTCGATTGCTCTCGGTGTCCGCCGTCTGCACGACATCGGCAAGCCCGGCACATATTATCTGTTTGTTTTGATTCCTCTGGTAGGTTCGATCATCCTGCTCGTCTGGTTCTGCCAGGACAGCACCGGCGACAACCAGTGGGGCCCCAATCCCAAGTACTGATTCGCTGACATACCAAAACAGGCACAGCAGGATAACCTGCTGTGCCTGTTAATGCCAGCACCCCTTGCTTCTCCCTGTGGGAGAGGTGGCTGAGCGCAGCGAAGACGGAGAGGGGACAAGGCTGCAAAACTCTCTCAGTCACCTTCGGTGACAGCTCTCCCGGAGGGAGAGCCAAGGGGCTGTACTTCGTCACATAGCATGTTGGCACGAGAAATGGAGCGTATCTGTACCGATACGCTCCATTAACTATTTTACGATTCTTTCATCTGCCCCGCAATTCTGCTCAGCAGCAACGCTTTTGCAAAGTACATCGTCTCATAGCGGATGTACCGGTCGGCGTTCTCATCCCACAAAAAGCGCAGATTCGGCGGGAACTCGTCGTCCCCCAGCCACAGCTGGACGGCGACGCCCAGACCGTCAAAAATCTCAAAGGCATAGGCTGCGTCCCCCACGGGAAGGGGCTTGCCGCCCAGCGCCAGACACGCCCGGCGGAAGGCGGGAAGATCGTTCTGGAACCGCTCCGCCCAAGGGTCGTGATCGTCTTCCAGCAGCTTCTGGTGAAATTGCAGGCCGAAGTCCTGCATGGCCTTCCACCGTCCGCTGACATGCCGGTCTTCCCGGCTGTCGCAGATCAGGTCAAGCAGGGTCATGACCTCCTCATAGCTGTTTCCGTCCTGCCACGCGCCGTTTTCCAGCCGCTGGATATCCCCCGTTTTCCGGGAGACCCGGTAGCTCTGGCCGAAAAATGTGGTGTACAGGAAGTCCGCGTCCAGCTTTGCGTTCAGCTTTTTCGCCAGCGTTTCCGCGTCGTAGGTCAGAAAGCAGCTCTTTGCCTGCTGCGCCTGAATGAGATAATTGTCCGTTCGTGCCATGGGCGTACCTCCCTCTCGGATTACGGAAATTATACCATCTTTCGTTTCATAAAGCAAGGAAACCTTAATGACTTTGCGTGTTTACTTTCCTGACTTTCTATGGTAAGATAAAAGGTACTTATCCATATGCTGGCAGGAAATCACAAAATTCCGCCGCTTATGCGCGAAAGGAACCTGATGGATTATGTCCCACGACTGCACCCGGGCGATCATTGACCTGGACGCTGTTTCTTCCAATTTTGACGCGGTCTGCCGCAAGGCCAAAGTGCCGGTGATGGCGGTCATCAAGGCCGACGCCTACGGCCACGGCGCCGTGCCGATCGCCCGGCTGCTGGAAAATCGGTGCGCTTTTTTCGGCGTCAGCTCCATGTCCGAAGCGCTGGAGCTGCGGGACGCCGGAATTGCCCGGCCGATATTGATTCTGGGCTACACGCCGCCGCAGGCTTTCCCCGACGCCGTTCGTCTGGGTATCCGCCCCGCCATTTTCCGCCGGGAGGACGGGGAAGCCCTGTCCCGGGCTGCCGTGGAAGCGGGGGTATCCGCAGCCTTTCACTTTGCCGTGGACACGGGCATGAGCCGCATCGGTTTTCAGGTAACGGAAGCCGACGCCGACATCTGCGCTGAAATCGCCGCCCTGCCGGGGCTGACCGCAGAGGGGCTGTTCAGCCATTTTGCCACCGCCGACAGCTATGACCTCAGCCGCGCCCGCGCACAGGCGGAACGCTTCGACGCTTTCGACGCCATGCTGAAACGCCGGGGTGTCCGCATTCCCATCCGCCACCTGAACAATTCCGCCGGACTGATGAACTTCGACCACCACTACGAGATGGTTCGTTCCGGCATCGTCACCTACGGCCTGTACCCCAGCGACGAGGTGGACACCGGCCTTCTCCCCCTGACTCCCGCCATGCGTCTGCTCAGCCGGGTCTCCTACGTGAAAGCCCTGCCCCCCGGGCGGGAGATCAGCTACGGCGGCACCTTTGTCACCACCCGCCCCACTGTTGTGGCCACCGTCCCCATCGGCTACGCCGACGGCTACCGCCGCAGTCTGTCCGGCAAGTTTTACGTCCTGATCCGCGGGAGGCGCGCCCCCATTCTGGGGCGGGTCTGCATGGATCAGATGATGGTGGACGTGACCGATATCCCCGGCGTTCAGGCTGGTGACACCGTCACCCTGATCGGGACGGACGGCGATGAGACCATCTCCATGGAGGAGATTGCCGCCGCGGCCGGAAGCTTCAACTACGAATTTGCCTGCGGTATCAGCCGGCGGGTGCCCCGCGTGTACCTGCGCGGAGGACAGGCCGTCCATACCGTACATTACCTGACCGATGTCTATCATACGATTTCTCGATAAAATGGTTAACACCATTTTATCCTGCGAATCCTTCGCAGGCCGCCGGCAGCGGCGAGAAATGTATGGACTTTTATTTTAGCGGCTACGCCGCTGGCCGCTGAAACAGCGGCCTGATAAAACGGTTTTTAACCGTTTTATTAAAAATTAGTATCAGGTTTTCCCGGCGAAAGCTGTGATCGTATAGTCAATATTGGCCTTTTTCACCACTTTGCGGTCGTACACCAGCACCAATGCGATGCCAAGCACAAACCCAAGCCCCCCGGCCAGCGCGCCGAAGCCCCCCAGCCGGAAGCCGATATAGTATCCCAAGAAGAACAGCACCAGCGGCACAACATACAGTACCGCCGCCGCTTTCAGCACCGGGGCAGTCTCGGATTCCACCTTTACCAGCTCCCCCCGGCGGGCGCCGATGGGGTTCTTTGCCGTAAACGTCACCGTTTCCTTCGCCGCGCCGCAGCCGGAACATTTGTGGCAGTCGCCGGAACAGGCGCTTTCCCGGATACGGAACACCAGCGCCGTGCCGTCGTCATAGGTTTCCTTTACCCGGACGAGCTGTTCCATGCCGTCACCCCTTTACCGTTGCCGATACGGAATACGGGCCCATTACCGCGCCCACTGCCGTGAATTCCTCGCCGAAGGTGATGGATGCCTTGTAGGTGGCCGTTCCCGCCACGGCGTTGGAGAAGTCCACCACGACCTTGATATCGTCTCCCGTCAGCTGGCTGATCTGTCCGGCCGCGCCCCGCACCCGCACCGTCAGGCTGGCATTGATGATCTCCACCTCCATGCCCTCCGGCACGTTGATGGCCTCAAAATTGTCTACGGTATATTCTCTGGTACTCAGGCCGGAGAACTGAATGCTCACCGTGGCCTCGTTCACGCCGGTCTGGTTGGTAATGCCGTCGGGCAGGTTGATGGTGTAAAGCATATTCTGGGACTTTTCCACCGACCGCAGGTCGATCTCGGCAAGGGTGTAGCTGTCGCCCAGCTCTGCCAGCGCGGCATCGCTGCCCGTGACCCGGATGGAAGCGGGGTTGACCGTTATGGTGGTGTTTTCTTCCGTAGCACCGCCGCCGTAGGTGACCTGCGCCACCAGCTGCAGCTCCTTGATCCTCTGGATCTTCATGTCCAGGTGGATTTCTTCCACATCCGTGGTGATCTCCGCCGCGTCCACGGGGTTGCCCTCCGCGTCGTAGAGAGTGTAGCGGTAGCTTTCGCTGATGGATTCCACCTGATCCGTCAAGTCCACCTCGATCACCGCCTGCCGGATTTTGTCAGCGACGGAGGCGGGGCCGATGATGTTCACCGTGGAATAGTCCAGCTGAACGTTTTCCGTGTCGTACAGATAATCCTCCGACCGGGTGCCGTCATATTGCACCACCACCGGCACATCCTTCACCCGGCGGTATTCCACATCTACATAAAAGTCGCTCTGGGACAGCGTCTCGAAGGCATTCTGCGCCACGTTTCCGGGGTAGGAAATGGTGTAGCGCAGATTGATCTTCTGCCCCGGCTCGGTGATCGCGGACAGGTTGGCCTTGACCGTAATATTGTTCTGGTTGACCTTGATCAGATCGCTTCTGGCGCCTGCCAGCTGCAGCGACACCGTGGAGGAGGACGTGGAAGTACACATCAGCCCCCGCTCGTTCAGGACGCTCTCGCCCTCCAGCACCACCGGGATGTTGTAGTAAGTCTCCTCGGAATTGGGGCTGACGTAAGTAATGACGTACAGCCAGAGGCCAAAGGCGATGACGATGGACAGCAGAATGGAGCCAAATCTATTTTTCATTGTCGTCCGTCTCCTTTCTGCGGGGCTGCAGCTTCTGCTTCAGCCGCAGACTCAAGTCCTGCTTCTCGTCCCCGTCGTTGGCAGGGCACAGTTCATTGTGCAGCAACTTGTCCAGCGTCTGGGGCGCAAGGTGCCGCTTGAGCATTCCGCCCACCGCCACGGAAATGGTGCCGGTCTCCTCGGAGACGATCACCACCACCGCGTCGGAAGCCTCGCTCATGCCCACGCCGGCGCGATGCCGGGTGCCCAAGTCCGAGCTGAGACGGTTGCTGTCGGACAGGGGCAGCACACACCCCGCTGCGGCGACCCGGCCGTCCCGGATGATCATTGCGCCGTCGTGGAGGGGGGAATTCTTAAAGAAAATGTTCCGGATCAGCTGCTCGGAAACCTGACCGTCGATCTGGGTGCCGGTTTTGAAGTATTCCTCCAGCCGCTGCTCCCGGGCGAAGACGATCAGCGCGCCCACCTTTTCCCGCCCCATGGCCTCGCAGGCACGCACGGTCTGGGTAATGACCGCGTCCATCTCCTGCTGTACGGGCTTGTTGATGCCGAAGATACTCGTCAGCTTCACGCTGCCCAAATGATCCAGCATCCGCCGCAGCTCCGGCTGGAACAGAATCACCAGCGCCAGCAGTCCGATGGCCAGGAACTGGTTCATGATGAAGCCCACCGTGTACAGATGCAGGAAATCCGTCAGCCACGCGATGATCAGCACCGCGACCACGGCCTTGGCGATCCGGGTGGTGCTGGGTGTCTTGATCAGCGGAAGAATTTTATATATCAGAAACGCGACTACGGCGATATCCAGATAGTCTGACCACTGCATCCGCTGTATCTGATGCAGCAAATTCTGAATGCTCTCCATAAACGTTCTTACCCCTTTTATGTCAACTTTTGTATAGCGCATACTCCGCTATCGTAAATTAGCTATTATCTTGTCTATTATAGCGAATACCGGCGCTGATGGCAATAGCCAATCTGTAAAAAAATTGCGGCTAAACTCTGGGAAGTTTGGATACCGTTCGGAGAAACGCGTCGGTTTGGGCATCGGATGCGTCGTGGCCAAAGCTGACCCGCACCGTCCCCGATTCCAGCGTCCCCGCGCTTTCGTGGGCAAAGGGGGCGCAGTGCAGACCCGCACGGACCGCAATGCCCTGCTTCGCCAGAAACGCCGCCGCTTCCTCACAGTCCATCGCCGGCCGGAAGGACACCGTCGATGCCTGATGCGCCCCGGCGAATACCTCCATTCCCAATTTCTGCAAGCCCTCGGCACACCGTTCCAGCTGCCGGTGCTCCCGGCGGAAAATGTTCTCCACACCTGTACGGCGGACAAACCGCAGTCCCTCCGTCAGTCCCGCGTAACCGGGTACGTTCAGCGTCCCCGCTTCCAGGCGGTCAGGCAGGTAATCCGGCATGGCCTGATTGACGGAGTCGCTGCCCGTCCCCCCGAACAGCAGAGGCTGGGCATCGCCGCCGCACAGCAGCAGCCCCGTCCCCTGAGGCCCCAGCAGCCCCTTATGCCCCGGCATGGCGATAAAATCCGCCCCCAGCGCCTGAAGATCCACGGGCAGCGCCCCGGCGGACTGGGCGGCGTCGATGATGAACGGCACCCGCCATTTCCGGCACATCTCCGCCAGCTGCTCCACGGGCAGAATATAGCCGAACACGTTGGAAACGTGGGTAAATACCGCCGCGTCCGCCCCCTGCTTCAATTCCCGTCCGAAGCGGGAAAGGGTGTCCTCCCAGTCAAACAGCCGCCGCCCCGCCACCCGGATATCCGCCCCCAGCGCATGAAGGGGGCGGGTCACGGCGTTGTGCTCAAACCCGGACACGATCACCCGTCCCCCCGGCTTCACGACGGAGCGGATGGCAATGTTCAGTCCATGGGTGCAGCTGGTGGTCAGCGCGACCTGCTCCGGCCGGCAATGAAACAGCTCCGCCGCAGCTTCCCGGCAAGCGTACACCGTCTCCGACGCTTCCATTGCCGCAGGATATCCGCCCCGCCCCGGATTTGCGCAGGTGTACATCGCCCGCTCCACTGCCCGGTACACCCCCGGCGGCTTGCGGAAGGAGGTGGCGCCGTTGTCCAGATAGATCATACCGTCAGCTCCTCCAGATTTCCGTCCGGGCGCTGGGCATAAATTTTGCGCAAGGGGACGCCGTTCTCCCGCAGAAGCTCCACCACCGGGATGATGTCTTCCGTTTTGATCCGCAGACTGTAGCCGCAGCCCTGCTGCTCCATCCACTTGGGCGTCCGCTGGAGGACGCAGCGGTGGTCGTTCCGGTTTAGCAGCCGCTCGCCCCGCTGGGCGAACGTCACCGAGCGGAACGTGATGATAAAGATTCTCATAACGCAAAACCTCCCGGCACAATCTATGCCCGGGAGGTCGAAACCGTGCGTATTCCGGCAGTATAATACTATTTCTTCATAAAATGATTTCATCATTTTATGAAAGCCGTTTCACGGC
>ERZ507033.1279-NODE-1279-length-10053-cov-5.055911_pt1 | contig 10053 bp, 9 predicted proteins | sample MGYA00512874_ERZ507033 | MGnify/ENA metagenome assembly ERZ507033
CCACCTCTGCCGCGTTCATAATATCGTCGAAGGTGTTCACATATCCCAACGACAGGGTATAGCTCTTATCCGCCACCTCGCTGACTGTCAGCGTGTAGTTGCCGTCCTTATTCAGCGGCGGGTTGCCGAAATCCGCTTCTGTGATCGTCAGTCCGCTTCCGAAGATCTCCTTCAGATCCGCCGGATCATTGTAGTTCTTCTGTGCGATACGCAGCTTGCCCGTGCCGGTGCCGCTGAACAGCTCCACGATCACCTGTCCCTCCTGCAGCTGTTCCGTTGCATACGTCTTGCGCACTGGGTCAGCCACTGCCTGACTGTCCTGCACGGCCAGCGCCAGCGTTCGAGAGATCGCTGCGCCGGTAGTTTCCGTAGGCTTGCTCCAGGTGGTGTTCAGCGTCACCGTTTCGTACGTCCGGAAGCTCACCGTGCCAATGGTACGGTTCACCACATCGTTCCCATCGCCCACGTTCAAGTAGCCGGATACCGTGATGGAGTAGTTGGTGTTTTTATACAGGTTCTCCAGATTCACCTTGACATCCACCTGGTTTGTGTTGGTGGTCTTATCCAGCGTAAAGGTATAGCGATTGGTTTCCGTCACCGGCTCGCTGCCCTTCAACTCCACCTTGATTGGAGCAATCTGGTCGGCATACAGCTCCAGTGTCAGAGGGTGCGTGGGGTCAACGGTGATACTGCTATTGCTCCCCAATGCGATGCGCAGCGTACCATTATACTTGTTATAGTCCGCGCCGGCACTCTCCGGTGTCAACGTGATCTTGGGCATGCTGTCGCCCTCGGACTTCATTTCCTCACTTCGTCCAAGGTCATAGCTCACCGTTTTTTCATTGTCGTTAAAGGTCATCTTGACCTCGAAGCGGTACACCTCACCGGGTGCCATGGCGAACTCCACCGGCTCACCGGTGCTGGGGGTGATGGTACGCTCGCCTGCGTTCTCCCAGTTTGCTCCGTTTTTCTTATAGGCCGTATAGGTATAGCTCACTGCACCGCCGTCCGGATCGGTAACTGTCGGGCGGAAGACTTCAAATACACCGGAGGCACGGTTATAGTTCACCGAGGGCTTGTCGGTCTTGTCGAACACAGGCGCTCGTTTCAGCGTCATGACCTCCAGTTTCTGCTGCGTCAGTGTCTTCAGGCCGCTGTCTGTTTCCACATAGACCCGCGCCACATACGTCTGGTTGGGAGCCAGTCCCGTATCAAAAACCACATCCTTCTTCGTGGCCGTTTCGGAAAGAGGAATATCATGCGCGGCCACATACATTGCCGGAGTGGAAATAGATGCCGCGCTAAATGTCTTGGCTTGCTCCGGTGTCATCAGATACACCGTCGCCTTTCGGACGCTCCCCGCGTAATCGCTGCCCACTGCTGCCGCAAGCGTCACGCTGGTCTGCGTGGCCTCCTGATAGGTCAGATGTACGCCAGTGGAATCCGTGTAGAACACGCGCCCGATAAACTCACGGGAATATACCAGATTGTTGGCTGCATAATATGCCGTTACCGACAGCTTATATTCGGTGTCTGGTTTCAGTGCCTCGCCTCTGGTGAAGAACGGAACCTCCTCCGTACCGGTATAGAAGTTGAACGCCGTCGAGGTGTCGCCGTCAAGCTCATTCGTCGGATAGCAGTAAACGACCTCTCCAGTGGCCACTTCCGTGATCGTCACTCGTCCGGGATACCGCGTCATGCAATCCGTTATGTCGCCGACGTTCTGCAGCGACTGACCGTTATCCGTTACCTTGATCGTACCGTGCAGTCCCGTAGCGGACACCTTCCACTCGGTTATGCTCATCGTAGGCAGCGCACTGTTGGTGGTGCTCACTGCCACGGCATCCTTACCGCTGGCTCCGTGGCCGCCGTTAGCGCCGCCTTCGCCGCTGGCGCCGCCTGCGCCCGCCGTACCGGTAGCGCCGTTCTTACCGGCGCTGCCGGCGGTGCCGGACGCACCCTCCTGTCCGGACTGACCGTCCGTACCATCCTGACCGTCCGCGCCGTCGATCGCCTCGATATTCAGCTCGGGAACGATCTGCCGCCGCGTCTCCAGCTCCGACAGCACAATGGCATCCTCCGGCGTCACCGACAGCTTTGCCAGTGACAGCTTATAGGTACCGCTGTCAATGAGCTGAGACACCGGATAGATCTTCACGCCCTGATCCGTTTCGATATAGCATTCCTCGGAAATGGTCATCCACAGGTTATCCGGCGTCAGCAGATGTACGATGTTGTCGGCCGTGACCACCACCTGCACATAGTCCTTCACCTCGCGGACGTCCCCCTCTGACAGATAGACCTTCAGAGACGGCGCCTCGATCAGGTACTTCGTGTCGGAGAGCTTCCACAGGTGCTCACCGAACGTCATAGTACCGGCGGTAGCCTCCGCCGTGTATGAGCCATTGCTGTCACGCAGGCACAGCCCTGCATTGATATAGTAGTTGTTGATGAAATTATCGGACAGATCGTTGAAATCCACCAGGACGCCATCGCTGAGCGCCATGACGCTGCTGTCCTCAAAATAAACAAAGCTCTCCCGAGGCACGGTGGTCTTCTTGCCGTCCGTGTCGGAAAAGCTTATACCTCCGGACAGCGTCGAGGTATAAGCCTCGCCGGACCGGAAAGAGATCGACTTTACTTCCTCTGTCTCTCCCTGAAGGATGTATCCGGCGGCGTCAAAGGCGGGTACTTGACGTGTTGCGCGCCAGATACCAAACCCTGAAAATGCGATAATCGCAGCCAGACCGATTCCCACTAAGACAAAGGAAACCTTTTTTAGCATATCTAATTACCCCCCTATTTACGGCCGCCGTCCGGGTTCTGTCAGCCCTCCGTGCGGTGCAGCGATGTCGCGCCGTCTCCTATGCACCGGATCTCGATCATGGGTGCAAACGTTTCCGGCAACAGCGCGCAATAGGGGCGCACCAAGTCCACAGCGATGCAACCCCCCAGCGCATTCGCTATTATACTCCGCGTCAGTATACCACATAGATTTTTCCATTGCAAGAAAAAACGCGAAATATCTGTTATTCTGTCTAAATCTCGTCCGCCTCCCCCATTTCCTTGTCATGACTACGCGAAATATGGCGCAATAGGCTGAAAAACGTGGCCGTCGGCAGCCGGCTGACACGACGTTGAGTGCTGAGGCGCACACAAAAAAACACCACCCGATAGGGTGGTGTTTTTGGAGCGGGCGACGAGGAAAGCGCCGAAGCGCCGCCTGCGGCGGATGAAGCGAGGCGCTTTCGAGGAAGTGTCCCGGCTGTCGGCTGCGGTAGCCGCCGGCAGCCGGCTGACACGACGGTGAGCGCCGAGGCGCACACGAAAAAACACCACCCGATAGGGTGGTGTTTTTGGAGCGGGCGACGAGGCTCGAACTCGCTTCCCGGCATCCCACGAATGGCTGTCGCCATTCGCAGGAACCCTGCCTCACCTCTTGATTTGACGCGCTTCGCGCAGGTCGAGGCAGCGAGTTCTCCGGTGCTGCGGCACATTCCAAAAAGAATACCCCATCCTGTCGGATGGGGTATTCTTTTTGGAGCGGGCGACGAGGCTCGAACTCGCTACCTCGACCTTGGCAAGGTCGCGCTCTACCAGATGAGCTACGCCCGCAAACGGCACCGCTATTGCGGCACCTTGGTGCCTCCGGTCGGAGTCGAACCAACGACACGCGGATTTTCAGTCCGCTGCTCTACCAACTGAGCTACAGAGGCATATGGCGACCAAGAAGGGGCTCGAACCCTCGACCTCCAGCGTGACAGGCTGGCGTTCTAACCAACTGAACTACTTGGCCATCTACGCTTTCGTCTTGAAACTCAAGCTTGCTTATTATAGCAAGAACGTTCCCGAATGTCAACACCCTTTTTACATTTTTCGTAAAAGATGGCGAGGAGATTTCTTGCACACCTGAGATAGTACCGCTGCTAAAGCGGATTGTCAAGCACTCTTTTTTGTGATACAATACAATTTCAAGCCAAAAGGGGAGGTGCCGCCATGGAGATCGGACACGTCACTGTCAACGGAAAACTGTATCTGGCGCCGATGGCGGGCGTCACGGACATGGCCTTCCGCCAGATCTGCCGGGAGCTGGGCGCCGACATGAGCTGCACCGAGCTGGTCAGTGCCAAGGCGCTTTGCTATCAGGACAAGAAGAGCCGCGGACTTTTGAAGCTGGCGGACAACGAGCGTCCCGCCGCCGCCCAGATCTTCGGCAGCGACGTTCAGTGCATGGCGGAGGCCGCCCAGATCGCGGCGGAGGTGTCCGGCGCGGCGTTCATCGACATCAATATGGGGTGTCCGGTGGGTAAGGTGGTGGCCAACGGCGACGGCTCGGCGCTGATGAAGGACCCGGAGAAGGCCGCCCGCATTGCGGAGGCGGTGGTGAAGGCCAGCCCCGTGCCGGTGACGGTGAAAATGCGCCGTGGCTGGGACAAGGGCAGCATCAACGCCGTGGAGCTGGCGAAAATGCTGGAGCAGGTGGGGGTCAGCGCCATCGCTGTCCATGGCCGCACCCGCACCCAGATGTACGCCGGTCAGGCGGACTGGACGACCATCCGGGAGGTAAAGCAGGCGGTGGGCGTCCCCGTCATCGCCAACGGCGACATATTTACGCCGGAGGACGCCGTCCGGATTCTGGCGTTCACCGGCGCGGACATGGCCATGATCGGACGGGGCTGCTTTGGCAATCCGTGGCTGTTCCAACAGGCGCAGGCCGCGCTGGCGGGTCGGCCCATCCCACCGCTGCCGCCGCTGGCGGAGCGCTGGGCCACGGCGGTGCGTCAGGTGGAGCTGTCCGTCGCCGATAAGGGGGAGCATATCGCCGTGCTGGAGGCCCGCAAGCAGCTTTGCTGGTATCTCAAGGGCGTCAGCCATGCCAATTATTATAAGGAGCAGATCGTCCGCATGGACACGCTGGAGGATGTGTACCGGGTGTCGGCGGGAGTGCAGAGGGATTTGCGATGAGGGATGAAAGAGAACTGATCCGCCGCGCCGGACAGGGCGACCAGGAGGCGTTCCGCCAACTGGTGGAGACGTATCAGGGGCCGGCGTACCGTCTGGCGCTGCGGATGTGCGGCGGCGACGCGGCGCTGGCGGAGGATGCGGCGCAGGAGGCGTTTCTGGCCGCATGGCGGGGCCTGTCCCGCTTCCGGGGGGACAGCCGCTTCTCCACATGGCTCTACCGCCTGACCACCAACGCCGCCATCGACTGTCTGCGCCGGGAAAAGCGGCATCGGGACGCCGACGATCTGGACGGTGTGGAGCTTCCCGATGGCGGCGACACGCCGCAGGAGGCGGCGGAGCGCACCGAGACGCAGACGGCCGTCCGGTCGGCGCTGTCGGCGTTGTCGGATGAGCATCGGCAGGTGCTGCTGCTGCGGTATATGCAGGAGATGGATTACGGGGAGATCGCTGTGGCGCTGGACATCAGCGAGGGGACGGTGAAATCCCGCATCAACCGGGCCAAGGCGCGCTTGAAGGAGCTTTTATCCGGCGGAGGGAACCTTTCTGCCGTTATCTCCGTCAAAACGGCAGGAGAGGAGGGACAGAAATGACCCCGATGTTTGATGAAATGGATAAGGTGCTGCGCGAGGCGCTGGCATCGGAGGCATTGCCCTCCGACGGCTTTACAGACCGCGTGATGGCGCGTGTGGCCGAGACGCCCCAGCAGAGGAAAGCACCTCCCGCCGCCCGCAAATGGCTGGTGACGGCGGCGGCCTGTCTGGTGGCAGCGGCGGCGCTGATCCCGCTGCTGTACAGCGGCGGCCTGCGCAAGGGCAACAATATGCAGGCGGTGTTCAGCGACAGCGCCGTTCCGGGCAACGATACGGCACCCGCGGCCGCGGATGAAAACAGCGCAGAGCAACTCGCCCCTGATGATGCGATGGATGGGGCTGTGCCGTCTGACCGCGAGGCACAGCAGAAGTCCGATGCGGGCAAGGACATTACCGGCGGGTGTCCCGATGGAGAGAACCTGTACACGGCCGCGCCTGCCCAGACCATGGACGCGGCGCTGGCGCACGCCGCCGAGGCGCTGGATCAGCAGGGCTTTGTCCTGACCGTCGCCGCCCGCGAGGGCAGCGCCGTGCAGGTGCTTTTGACTGACGCGGCAGGCGGCATCGGAGATCCCGCCGTGCTGGACGCCACCATGGAGGCGGAGGGCTTTACAGCCGCCGACAATAACTGGTACACCTATAAGGAGGATACAAATTCGTGAAGCTGCATACCCGCCAACTGACCTGCGCCGCCATTGTGGGCGCAGCCTACGCCGTACTGAGCATTTTCGGCTCCGTATTCGGCATTACCTACGGCCCTATCCAGTGCCGTTTTTCCGAGGCGCTGTGCGTCCTGCCCTTCCTGATGCCGGAGACGGCGTGGGGCCTGGGTGTGGGCTGCCTCATCGCCAACCTGCTCAGCCCCTACGGTATATTGGATATCGTGGTGGGCTCCGCCGCCACGCTGCTGGCCGCCCTGCTCACCGCCCGGTGCAAGAAGAAGTGGCTGGCGCCGCTGCCGCCGGTGGCGGCCAACATGGTGCTGGTGGGACTGGTGCTGGCCTATGAGCAGGCCGGCACCTCCGCCGCCTTCTGGCCCACCTACGCCTTCAACGCCCTGACGGTGGGCGCCGGGGAGATCGTGGCGTGCTACGGGCTGGGTATGCTGCTTCTGTGGCGGTTGGAAAAGAGCAAAGCGCTGCAAAACTACTTGCAAAACCGCTGAAAGAGGGAAAAAACCGAAAAAATATCGGCAAAACCTCTTGACTCATTTGAAAATTCCGGTATAATAAATAGGCTCGCGTATTGCGGGCATATCCTTGCTCTCATCGAGAATGAGGGCCATTTGTCCAAAAGGAGGTGCAAAAAGTATGGCTAAGATTTCCGCCAACTACGAGGTCGTCTACATCATCGACCCTGCACAGGGTGAGGAGGCTATCGCCGCTCAGGCTGCGAACTTCAAGTCTCTGGCCGAGCAGAACGGCTCTGACGTCGTGGTTGAGGAGTGGGGCAACCGCAAGCTGGCTTATCCCATCAACTACAAGACCGAGGGTTATTACGTCCTGATGACCTTCACCAGCGAGCCTTCTTTCCCGAAGGAGCTGGACCGTGTTCTGCGGATCACGGACGGCATCATGCGTTCCCTGATCGTCTGCAAGGGCGAGTAAAGGAGCAGCACATGCTGAATCGAATCATTCTCATGGGTCGCCTGACCCGTGACCCCGAGCTCCGGCGCACCGGCAGCGGTACGGCGGTGACGTCCTTCTCTCTGGCTGTTGACCGGGACTTCAAGTCCCAGTCCGGCGAAAAGGAAACGGACTTCATCGACATCGTGGCCTGGCGCAACACCGCCGAATTTGTGAGCAAGTACTTCACCAAGGGCCGCATGGCCGTGGTGGAGGGCCGGCTTCAGATCCGTGACTGGAAAGACCGCGAAGGCAACAACCGCAGAAGTGCGGAGGTGATTGCCGACAACGTCTATTTCGGCGATTCCAAGCGGGACGGTGCTCCCACCGGCGGTAATTTCTCCGCTCCCCCTGCTTACAGCGCACCCACCGGCGGCTATTCCGCTCCCGTGGGCGGCAGCTCCGACTTTGCCGAAATCGACGAGGAGGACGGCGACCTGCCGTTCTGAGTACCCCAGGTACACCTAATTCTATAAAGGAGGAATTCTTCCATGGCTATGGAACGCGAAAATAGAGCCCCCCGGGGCGCCGGCCGCAAGCGCAAGAAGGTTTGCCAGTTCTGCGTTGACAAGTGCGAGTATATCGATTACAAGGATGCCGCCAAGCTGCGCCGCTTCATTTCCGAGCGGTCCAAGATCCTGCCCCGCAGGACCACCGGCACCTGCGCCATGCATCAGCGTCAGCTGACCGAGGCCATCAAGCGGGCCCGTCAGATCGCTCTGCTGCCCTTCGTCACCGAGTAAGTTTTTTTACTCCGTAAGGGCCTCGCAAGTTACAGGAAGGAACTCCCTCTGCGTTTACCGCAGAGGGAGTTTTTTGCGCACAGGGGTGGGACAGAGTCCCAGCCCATGCATTTAGACCTGTAGGGGCGGATGACTCTGTCCGCCCGATATCCTGCGGGAATAACTATGGAAAAGGAGGAATGCTTCATGATGGATCATATCGTGCGGCCGGGGAGGGGCCGCAGCTGCTGACCCTCCCGTAAATCGCGTCATTTGGCGCAATATAATGGAGGAAAAGTATATGATAGAAAACATTGCCATCCGCGAGGCCGTCACGGAGGAGGAACGGTCCCTGTTCTGGGAGCGGCTTCGGGCCTATTTCTGCCGGGATATTTTCCCGGACCCGGAGGACGTGGACCGGCCGTATTTTCTGGGAGACGACTACCGCCGGACCATGGAGAGCCTTCGCACCCGGCCGGTCCATCCGGTCCATTGGCTGGTGTTTTCCCGGAACGGGCAGGATGTGGGCTTTGCCCTGGCGGCGGTGTTCACCGGCGAGGACGGCAAATGCTTCGTTCTGGAGTTCTGCGTGCTGCCGGAGCACCGGGGCGGCGGAATGGGCACGGCCTGCGCCCGGACGCTGCTGAACTGGGCCCGGGAACAGGGGGCCGGATACGCGGAGCTGAACTGCACCACACCGCCGCGGCAGCGCTTCTGGGGCCGACTGGGCTTTGTGGCCAACGGGGCCGATGAGTGGGGTGTGCCGCTGATGCTGCTGCCGCCCCGGGAGCACCGGCCCATCACCGTGGAGCGGCTGACCGACCCGACAGACTGGCAGCTTGGGAAGCTGGAAAACGGCTATCGCCAGGACATAGGAGAGGAACCCCTGACGGAGGAGCAGCAGGAGCGGCTGACCCAGGCCGTCCGGGAGGGGAGAATCACCTTCCTGGTGGCCAGGCGGGATGGCCGGGCTGTGGGCATGTGCTCGGTGGCGGAGATATTCTCCACCTTTGCCTGCGGACCGGTTGGTCAGCTGGAGGATTTCTATGTGGAGCCGGTATTCCGCCGCAGGGGCGTGGCCCGGCAGCTGGTGCAGGCCGCCCAGGCACTGTGCCGGGAGCGGAGCATCGCCAGCCTGACGGTATGCTGCGCACCCTGTGACGAGGCCATGCACCGGGCCCTGGGGTTCACTGTGCCTCTGGGCCGGACGCTGGCCTGGCTGCCGGAAGAATAACGCAAAGAACGCCCCGGCCAGTTTTGGCCGGGGCGTCCCGCTATATCCCGTTATATCCCGGCCTGTCCCGGCGCTATATCCGGCGGTGATGGCCGCTTACCACAGGCCCGCCAGAACGTATGCCGCCAGCGACACCAGCCAGGCCACGCCGCACTGCATGGCCACCACACCCAGCGTTTTCAGCGAGGAATCCAGCTCCCGCCGGATGGTGGCCACCGCCGCCACGCAGGGGGTGTACAGCAGGGTGAACACCAGGAAGCTCAGGGCGGACCGGGTGGTGAACAGGCCGGAGATGGCCCCGCCGCCCAGCAGCACCCCCAGGGTGCTGACCACGGACTCCTTGGCAATGAAGCCGGAGATCAGCGACGTGGCGCAGCGCCAGTCACCGAAGCCCATGGGTGCGAAGATCGGGGCGATGACCTGGCCGATCAGGGCCAGCAGACTGCCGGAGCTGTCGGACACCACGTTGAGCCGGGTGTCGAAGCTCTGGAGGAACCAGATGACGATGGTGGCCCAGAAGATCACCGTGAACGCCCGCTGGAGGAAATCCTTGGCCTTTTCCCACAGCAGCAGGGCCACGCTTCTGGCGCTGGGCAGCCGGTAGTTGGGCAGCTCCATGACAAAGGGCACAGGCTTTCCGCGGAAGGCGGTCTTGTTCATGATCAGGGCCGCCACAATGCCGATGGCGATGCCCAGCACATACAGGCCGATCATCACCAGAGCCCGGTAGCGGGGAAAGAACGCTGCCGTAAAAAAGCCATAGATGGAGATCTTGGCCGAGCAGCTCATGTACGGCGTCAGCAAAATGGTCATTTTCCGGTCCCGGTCCGAGGATACCGTGCGGGTGGCCATGATGGCGGGAACGGAGCAGCCGAAGCCGATGAGCATGGGAACGATGCTGCGGCCGGACAGGCCGA
>ERZ507033.1282-NODE-1282-length-10039-cov-6.915164_pt1 | contig 10039 bp, 8 predicted proteins | sample MGYA00512874_ERZ507033 | MGnify/ENA metagenome assembly ERZ507033
TACTCACCTTGCTGCAACGCTACGGCATCAACACATCAGGAAAGAAGTGTGTGGTGCTGGGACGTAGCAACATTGTAGGCAAACCCATGGCACAACTTATGTTGCAGAAACAGTATGGCGATGCCACCGTTACCGTGTGCCACACCGGCACCCGGGACATACCGGCCCTGTGCCGGGAGGCGGACGTGCTGATCGCCGCTGCCGGACGGCCGGGCCTCATCACGGCGGACTGTCTCCGTCCGGGGCAGACGGTGCTGGACGTGGGCGTCCATCCCGGGCCGGACGGAACCCTCTGCGGCGATGTGGCGGCGGAGGCCGCCGCCCTGGACGTGGCCCTGACCCCGGTTCCCGGCGGCGTGGGCTCCGTCACCTCCGCCGTCCTCTGTAAGCACACCGTTCAGGCGGCGGAAAAAACGCTGTAATAAAAGGCAGGACCCGCAAAGCTCGTGCGGGTCCTGCCTTGTTGCATAGTTCTTATTTCACCAGCGCCAGGATCTCCTGGGGCGACACCAGGCCCACAGACCGGTCCGCCACCTGGCCGCCCTTGAATACCAGCAGCGTGGGGATGCTCTCGATGCCGTACCGCAGAGCCAGCTCCCGGTTTTCATCCACGTCCACCTTGACGATCTTCAGCTCCGGGTGCTGCCCGGACAGCTCCTCCAGAATGGGAGCCAGCATCCGGCAGGGCCCGCACCAGGTGGCCCAGAAGTCTACCAGCACCGTCCCGCTGTCCTGCAGGACCTCCCGGTCAAACTCGTTGTCGTTCACATGCAAAATCGCCATATTCAGCGCCTCCTCTTGACGTATAACATGATTATACCAGATTTCCCGCCGCAATTCTGCGGCAAATGCAACAGATGCAAAAAACCGTCTCTTAAAACGGGATAGCCGCCATGGCAGGGGCGGAGGGGTCCGCGAAGGGTCCCGCCGACGGAGCCCGCACCGTCAGCAGCAGATAGGCGATGCCCAGCAGGATCGCCAGCACATACCACAGCAGCTCCCCGCCTCTCAGCCGCCGCACCAGCACCTGACCGTGAAGCGTCAGCCCACCGGCCAGGATCAGGCTCCACAGCCGCAGTCCCCGTCCCGGCAGCAGCCAGCACAGTCCCGTCATGCACAGGGGCATGGCCGCCAGCAGCAGGCAGTGCCCGCCCCGTCCCTGCCTCTCCGGGGTCATCCGCCAGATCACCAGCGCCGCCGGCAGATACGGCCAATACAGCATCTTCCCCATTTCCCAGGGGCTGCCGTTCACCGGCGTCAGCAGCGCCGTCAGCGGACATGGGAACGTCCGGTGCAGCAGCCACAGTGCCGCCGCCGCGGCCGCCGCCGTGAAAAATCCCAGGATATATCGCTTCATTCCGCCCACCTCCGTCATTACCCTATGCAGGCAGACGGCGGGGCAGAACGCTACCGGATGCCCCGCAGACCGGTCTCCGGGTCCACGAACAGCGGCAGCTCCGGCGGTGCGAAGGTCCACACAATAAACACCGCCCACACCGCCGTCAGCACCGCGCCGCCGGCCACCTGCCACAAAGGCGCCGCCAGCGCCCGTCGGCGCAGCACCGTCCAGCTGACCCAGAAGCCCAGAAGCACCGCTATCTGGAAAATGGCGATGTCCAGCCACATGAGGTCCCGGCCCAGAACGCCCTGGTACGTATAAAACAGCATGGGAATGGCCGCCAGCCCCGCCAGCAGGCCCGCCGCCCTGGCCGCCGTCACCGGCAGGCCGCTCCGGCCCACGGCCACCAGCTCCGCAATGCTCCACAGCACCCACGGCGTGGTCAGCAGCTTCATATGCTCCCAGACAGACTCGTTGACGGCGGCCAGAGCCCCCACCACCGGGCTTTGCCCGGTCCAATCATATACAAAGTGCAGCAGATTCCCCGCCGCCAGCACAAACAGCAGCCCCAGAACCTCCCAGGTACGCCACTTTTTATCGCTCATGCGCTCGCCTCCCTTTTACCGGAAGCATACACGCTTTTCCGCCGTTTTATACACGGCCCTGCGGTGCAGCACAGCAGGCACACCGCCGTCATCAGCAAAAACGGGTTCCGCCCGGCCAGTGCCGCCCCCGCCGCCGTCAATAGCCCCGCCGCCGCCAGGCTTACCCCCCCGGCTATCCGGTCGGCCAAAAACGGGTCCGTCCGCCAGCACAGGGCCAGCCACAGCATCCGCCCGCCGTCCAGCGGCAGAATGGGCAGCAAATTGAAGCATCCCAGCACCCCCTGGGCCCCGGCCAGCAGATACAGCGGCTCCCACCACCGGCCCAGCGCCGCCAGAGCCGCCGCCAGCAGCAGATTCACCGCCGGTCCTCCGGCGGCGGCCAGCAGCTCGCTGCCGTAGCTCAGCCGCCCCGCCACCTGCATATTTGCCCCCAGAGCGGAGATCTCCATGTACCGCACCCAGCCGCCCCGGCTGCGCAGCACCGCGTAATGCCCCAGCTCATGGCACAGCGCCGCCAGCAGCACCGCCCCCAGCACCTCCGGAGACGACAGCCACACAAAAACCGCCAGCAGTGCCGGGGCCCCCGGCGATACCCGTACCCGGGTCCGCTCAGGGGGCCGCATAATAGTAGATGGGATTCACATACACCCCGTCCTTATGAAGCTCGAAGTGCAGATGCGGTCCCGTGGCGTTGCCGGTCCGGCCCACCTCGGCGATGGGGTCCCCGGGCCGCACCTGCTGGCCGGAGGAGGCGGTGATGCGGCTGCAATGGGCATACAGGGTGGCAAAGCCCCCCTCATGCTGCACCGTCACATAGTTCCCCAGCTCTGCGCTGTCTCCCACCGCCGTGACGGTGCCCGATGCAAAGGCCGTGATCACCGCACCCTCGTCGGCGGCGATGTCCAGCCCATAATGGAACCGAGTCCCGCTGCCGCCGGGGTCCTGCCGATAGCCGAACCGGTCTGTCACCGTTCCCGTCAGGGGGTTGGCATAGGCAAAGCCCAGCACCTGCTGGGTCAGACACACGTCCCCGGGGGTAGTCTCCGCCGAATATGCCGCCGGGTCCGCCGTCCCCTCCGGGACCGTCTGCTGGGGGCCGAACACCGCCGTATATGCGTCGTTCAGGGCCTGGCCCACGGCGCCCTGGCCGGATACCGCCCGCCCCACGGCGGAAAATGCCGCCCGGAAGTCCGTCTGCCCGCCCATCAGGTCCAGCAGCTTGTCCCGGCACTTGTCCATAGCCGCCGGAGCGCTGATTTTCACCAGCACCACCGCCAGCAGCACCACTCCGCTGACGGCCAGCTGCCGCAGATGGCGGTCCCCCCGCCGGGAGGCGGGCTGCTCCCGCTTGCCCCGGGCCGGGGCCGCCGTCCGATACCGCCGCCCGGTCTGCGGTCGATTGGTCATAGCACATTCCCCCTTTCGGAACAGTGTATGCCGCCGGCCGGTCCGTCAGAACCGAAACGTGCGGCCCCGCCGCGCCGCTGTCCGCCGCGCCGCCTCTGCCAAGGCGGTGGCCCGGGTGCAGAACCGTCTGCTGTCCCGCCAGGCCGCGGTGCAGTCCCGCCTGACCCGCACCCTGCGCCAGGAGCAGGTGGAATACGGCTATTCCTATACCGCCCTGTTCAACGGCTTCTCTGTCCGCACAGCCCGGAAGAATCTGGAAGCCATCCGGAACACCAAGGGTGTCACCTGTGCCTTTGTGGCCGGGTCCTACGCGCTGCCCACCACCCAGCAGGCTGATACCCAGGCTCTGCAGGTGGCCCTGGCCAGCAGTCGGTTTACCGGTAAGGGCATGACCATCGCCGTGCTGGACACCGGTCTGGACACTGCCCACCCCGCCTTTGCCAACGCCCCGGCGGACGCTAAGTTCACCAAGGACTACATCAGCGGCGTCCTGCAGGCCGCCGACCTCAATGCCGAGGTCCTGATGCCCGGCGTCACCGCCGATGATGTGTATCTCAGCGCCAAGATCCCCTTCGCCTTTGACTATGCCGGAAAGGACGCTCAAGTGGCCCCCGGCAGCAAGTGGGATGCAGAAAATCTGGAGCACGGAACCCATGTGGCCGGCATCTCCGCCGGCTATGCCGTGGACGGCGAGGGCGCCACCTTCTCCGGTGTGGCTCCCGACGCTCAGGTCATCCCCATGAAGGTCTTTGACGACAGTGGCACGGGCGCCGCCACGACCACCATTCTGGCGGCTCTGGAGGATGCCTACCGTCTGGGCGTGGACGCCGTGAACCTGAGCCTGGGCTCCTACGGCGGCTTCACCGTGGACGAGGACGCCCTCATCAACGACGTGTACAACAAGCTGGATGACGCCGGCATTATGGTCATCACTGCCGCCGGCAACGAGACCTCCTCCAGCTATATGAACAGCTACGGTACCGACGCTCCCCTCACCGGGGACCCCGACAACAGCGTGGTGGCCGTCACCGCCGAGTATCAGGGCATGACCGCCTCCTTCACCGTCCATGTGGGCCCGTACCCCGGCTCTGTGGAGCTGTACCACGGCTGGATCCAGGCCCGCAGCAACCGCATCTTCCTGCAGGGCAAGCAGGGCATCGTGGGTGCCGGCCGTGACGGCATCCACGCCACGGATACCGCCGCCACCAGCGACGATCAGATCATCACCTTTACCAACAGCGATCCCAATGTGGTGGACCTGACCAATCCCGTGATCCGCGCCACCTCCAACCGTGATATGGCGGACGAGTGTGCCTTCGTGGACGCCAGGAATCCCGGCAATGCCGTCATCACCGCCACCGCCACCAGCACCACCCAGGATACCGTCCAGTGCTTCGTCACCGTGGTGCCCAAGTGGTACGACGGCATTCAGGCCACCCAGGATACCATTCATCTGAAGCTGGGCCGGGGCGCGGACCTCACGCAGTACCTGACCCTGCTGGACGAGTCCGGCGTGGTGATTCCGGAGCTGAACCCTGTGAACTATGCCAGCCTGGATGAGAGCATCCTCTCCGTGGATGCCAGTGGGCATGTCACCGCGCTGCACACCGGCACCGGTATGGTGCGGGCGCTGCTGAACACCGGCGACTACGCCCTTATTGCTGTGGAGGTCACCTGCGATCACGATCACACCACCCGCACCGAGACCCCTGCCGCCTGCACGCAGGACGGCTCTGTCACCGTCACCTGCGATGACTGCGGCGCGGTGCTGTCCACCGAGACGATCCCCGCCACGGGCCACGACTATAAGGACGGCAAGTGCACCGTCTGCGGCGCGGCGGACCCGGATTACCGGCCTGAGCAGCCGGAGGATCCCGGCCAGCCCGAAAAGCCGGAGCAGCCGGAGAATCCCGGCGTCAAGACCGGCGACAGCGGCGTGCTGCTGTACATGGGCCTGATGACCGTGTGCGCCCTGGGCGCATGCCTGACGCTGCGGCGCAGAAAGGCCCGCTGATAACTCTCTTTTTCACAGACATCCGGGGGGCCATTCAGGCACCCCCGGATGTCTCTATTTCGCGCAGTATGTCTGTTGTGCGGAAGCAGTCACAGGTATTTATCCCGATATTCGCTGCGTGTGCTGCCGACGCAGGCGAGGAAAATCCGAGATAGGACCCGATAGCGGCCAAAGATTTATCCGAATAGCGGAGGAGGCGTTTTGCTTCCTCCGTTTTTTTCCTTCAGGATGAAATCCGTCAGGCTCTCGCCCGCCTCCTCCCCGCAATAAAATCCTCTGTTACAGACCTGCGGTTTGAGCAGAAAAAAGCGAGTGTCCTCACAGCTTTTCAAATGCTGTAAGAACACTCGCCATGGTACGGGTAGTGGGACTCGAACCCACACGCCTCGCGGCACAGGAACCTAAATCCTGCGTGTCGACCAATTCCACCATACCCGCATGCACCGCAAATTATACCACACCCCGCCGCCGGGGGCAAGGGGTCCGCAGCAAATCCCGGCGGTACTTGCAAAATTCCCTGTCATGCGCTACACTGTACCCAAACCCAACGCAAAGGAGATACGCTATGTTTCAGGGATACAGCCAGGAGACCGTGGATTTCATGTGGGGCATCCGCTTCAACAACGAACGCGGCTGGTTCCTGGCCCATAAGGACGATTACCAGCAGCACCTGCTGGCCCCCACCCGTGAGCTGGGCCAGACCGTGTACGACGGTCTGGCGGCAGCGCTGCCCCATGAGCCGCTGATCCTGAAGGTCAGCCGCATTTACCGGGACGCCCGGCGGCTCCACGGCCAGGGACCCTACAAGGACCACCTGTGGTTCTGCGTCCGCACCGGGGACCAGGACTGGACGGGCCGCCCGGCCTTCTATTTTGAGATCGCCCCGGACTATTACAGCTATGGCATGGGCTTCTGGGCCGCTTCCGCCGCCACCATGACCCGCTATCGCCAGCAGATCGACCGGGACCCCAAGACCCTGGAGAAGCTGGTGCGCCAATTTGACCGCCAGCAGGTCTTTCAGCTGACGGGACCGGACTATGTCCGCAGCAAGGGCCAGGTCAGCGACCTGCTGCGCCCCTGGTACCAGAAGAAATCCCTGACCCTGGCCCATGAGGTCCCCCTGGACGAGAGCCTCTACTCGCCGGCTTTCGCCGCCCGGGTCACGGAGGACCTGAAAACCCTCCTGCCCTTTTACCGGTATTTTGCCGCCCTCTGCGCCGCGGCGGAGTAAGCCTGAAGCCGTGAGGCAATCCAAATCTCTTTTTGACAAGCGTAAGGCGGCGCCCGCAGACGCCGCCTTGCTTTTTTATCGCATCATGAGGCAGCTGCTTCGCTTACCACGCTGCCGGAGTTGTCCAGCACCACCCGGACGGTGCCGCCGTGCAGCTGGTCCTCCGGGATAAACACCCGGCCACACTCCTGGCCGCCCGCCCCAAAGATGGCCCAGATCCCCTGGAATCCAGGCTGATCCGCAACTCCTGTCAGAACTTCCAGATTGGTAATCGGCATACTATACTGCTTTCCGTATACCAGGGGCGTTATGTCGTCCACCTTTCTGTGCGGCTCGGTGAAGCCACCACTGAAAAAGTAATGTTTTCCATCCTCGTCTGTGGCCAGCCGGAAGTTCACCTCCGACAAATCTCCCTGATACTCCGATTTCAGCACCAGGTCAAACGAGCCGTCAAAAAGCGCGGGCTCCGGATCGGGCTCGGGAGACGGATCCGGCTGGACCTGCGCCTGCTTCCCGCATCCTGCCAGCAGTGCCAGCAGGGTCAGAACCGCCAGGCACACCGTCCAAACACGTTTTGCTTTCATTGCTCCTTCCTCCATTTTCATCTCTATTAGGGCTTCTTGGTCTCCTGCGATATCAAAACCGATATATCGGTTGTCGGTTACTATTATATCAAATAAAGCAACTTTGTCAATAGGAATAATCACATTTTCGTTTCTTATTTATTCACATTATATAAATATGCATGACGCAGCGGTTCTTTTACAAAAGCTTTACTTGACGCGGGCCGGCGGGCCTGGTATAATACTTTCAATTGATACCACCGTGAGGGAGTAATTCCACCCCGGCTTCGGGGTTAGGCAGCTTCGTCAGAACGGCGCGCCCGCGCCCGGACTGCTTTGAAAGAATGAGACTCATGCATAGGCTTTGGCCTGTGCATGAGTTTTTTTATTTCCCCGGGTGGGCAGAATCATTAAGAGGAGTGATCGTATGCACAAGGAATATGCCCAGACCGCCGATCAGGCCCTGTCGGACCTGCAAAGCGGCCCGGAGGGCCTGTCCGCCGCCCAGGCGGAGAGCCGTCTGGCGGAATACGGCCCCAACCGCCTGCGGGAGGCCCCCAAGGCCACCCTGCTTCAGCGGTTTCTGCAGCAGCTGCGGGACCCCATGCTGCTGATCCTGATGGCCGCCGCCGCCGTATCCGCCGTCACCAACTACCTGTCCCATGAGCCCTTCACCGAGGTGCTCATCATCCTGGCGGTGGTGCTGCTGAACGCCGCCCTGGGCGTTATCCAGGAGAGCAAGGCGGAGGCCGCCATCGAGGCCCTGCAAACCATGACCGCCGCCACCAGCAAGGTCCTCCGGGACGGCGCCGTGGCGGAGCTGGAGAGCAGCCGCCTGGTGCCCGGCGATGTGGTGATGCTGGAGGCCGGAGACGCCGTCCCCGCCGACGGGCGGCTGCTGGCCTGCGCCTCCCTGCAAATTGAGGAGGCCGCCCTCACCGGCGAAAGCGTCCCCTCCACCAAGTCCACGGATCCCCTTACCGGCGACGTGCCCCTGGGGGATCGCCGGAACATGGCCTACATGGGCTCCACCGTTTCCTATGGCCGGGGCCGCATGGTGGTCACCGCCACCGGAATGGACACGGAGATGGGCAAGATCGCCGGTGTCCTGGCCCGGACGGAGCAGGAGGAGACGCCGCTGCAAAAGAAGCTGACCCAGCTGGGCAAGACGCTGTCCTGGCTGGTGCTGGGCATCTGCGTGTTCATTTTCGTGTTTGATCTGCTGGTGGCCGGGGACTTCTCCCTGTCCGGCATCCTGAAGACCTTCATGGTGGCGGTGTCCCTGGCGGTGGCCGCCATTCCCGAGGGCCTGGCCACGGTGGTAACGGTGGTGCTGAGCATCGGCGTCACCCGCATGAGCCGGCGCAATGCCGTGATCCGCCGCCTGACGGCGGTGGAGACGCTGGGCTGCACCCAGGTGATCTGTTCCGACAAGACCGGCACCCTGACCCAGAACAAAATGACCGTGGTGGACCACACCGGCGACGCCGGGCAGCTGGCTGCCGCCATGGCTCTGTGCAGCGACGCGGTGCAGAACCCCGACGGCACGGTCCGGGGCGAGCCCACCGAGGCCGCCCTGGTATCCTTCGCCGCCCAATGCGGCCTGCCCAAGCCCCGCCTGGAGCAGGACAGCCCCCGCATTGCCGAGGCCCCCTTCGACTCCGGCCGCAAGATGATGTCCACCCTGCACAGCACCCCCGACGGGGTGGTGCAGTATACCAAGGGCGCGCCGGATCAGGTGCTGGCCCGCTGCACCCACTATTGGGAGGGCGGACAGGCCCTGCCTATGACGGAGGAGCGCCGCCAGGCCATCCTGGCCGACAACCACCGCATGGCGGCCCAGGCCCTGCGGGTGCTGGCAGCCGCCAGCCGTCCCTGGCCCGGCGGCCTGCCGGAGGACGTCTCTCCACGGAGCCTGGAGCAGGATCTGTGCTTCATCGGCCTGGCGGGCATGATGGACCCGGTGCGGCCCGAGGTAAAGGACGCCATCGCCCAGTGCCGCCGGGCAGGCATCCGCCCGGTGATGATCACCGGCGACCACAAGGACACTGCCGTGGCCATCGCCCGCCAGCTGGGCATTCTTACGGACCCCTCCCAGGCCCTTACCGGCGCGGACCTGGACGCCCTCAGCGATGAGGAGCTGACCCAGACCGTGGACCGCTACAGCGTCTATGCCCGGGTCCAGCCGGAGCACAAGGTCCGCATCGTCACCGCCTGGCGCCGCCGGGGCGCTGTTACCGCCATGACCGGCGATGGCGTCAACGACGCCCCGTCCATCAAATCCGCCGATATCGGCGTGGGCATGGGCATCACCGGCACCGACGTCACCAAGAACGTGGCGGACATGGTGCTCAGCGACGACAACTTCGCCACCATCGTCACCGCCGTGGAGGAGGGCCGCCGGATCTATGACAACATCCGCAAGGCCATCCAGTTCCTGCTGGCCAGCAACATGAGCGAGGTGCTGGGCGTATTCTTCGCCACCCTGCTGGGCTTCACCCTGCTCAACCCCGTGCATCTGCTGTTCATCAATCTCATCACCGACTGCTTCCCCGCGCTGGCGCTGGGACTGGAGAAGGCGGAGCCGGACACAATGACCCGCCCGCCCCGCAACAGCCGCGACGGTATTTTTGCCGGCGGTGTGGGCTTTGACATCGCCTATCAGGGTGTGCTCATCACCCTCATCACCCTGACCTCCTACATCATCGGCCACTGCATGGAGGTGGGGTACTTCGAGATGCCCAAGGGCATCTCCGACGACGGCATGACCATGGCTTTCCTGACCATGAGTATGTGCGAGATCTTCCACAGCTTCAATATGCGCTCCCAGCGCAAGAGCGTGTTCTCCCTGCCCAGCCATAACAAGGTGCTGTGGGGCGC
>ERZ507033.1311-NODE-1311-length-9952-cov-4.010104_pt1 | contig 9952 bp, 10 predicted proteins | sample MGYA00512874_ERZ507033 | MGnify/ENA metagenome assembly ERZ507033
TGACATCATAAGAGGAGGCACCCGCGCCGTTGGCGCGGGTGCCTCTTTGCTTTTTCATATCATTTTCTGCGGGGATAGGGCTTTTTCTCATCGGTCAGCCCCGCCAGATAGTCCATACTGGTATCCAGCGCCAAGGCCACACGGCGACACTGCTCAAAGCTGAGATACCGCTCGCCCCGTTCGATTTTGGAATAGGCGCTTTGGTCAATGCCGGTCAGCATCTGCATTTTGATCTGGGTATATCCCCGCTCTTTCCGAAGTTCCCGCAATCTGCTCATAACAATCACCGCATTTATTATGGCAAATTGTCCTATTGCAATTAGGGTAATATTGTCCTATAATTTTCACAAGGGGGTGATGGTATGACAGATGCTGAGCTTTACCGTGAAATGTACCTGACAATGGCTCGTGCCGCTGAACAAGCCATCCGCCTGCTGGTGGAGGCGCAGCAGGCGTGTGAGGCGCTCTATATAGAGTGCGCAGAGAGCCAGCCATCGCATGACTAACCGAAAAGAGGCACCCGCGCCGTTGGCGCGGGTGCCTCCTCTTATTCTTTATTTCGTTTCGCCGTCCTGCGGCTCGTCCTGTGCGGAGGGCTTCTCCTCTGTGGAGGGTTTCTCCTCCGCGGAGGGGCTCTCCGGCTGCTTCTCCTCCGGCTGGTCGAAGTCCGGCATGGGGATCGGTTCGGACACGATGTTGATGTGCTTGGCGGGCGCCTCGATGGTCTCCGGCACGCTGGGACGGAACAGCTTCTGCTCCCCGTCGCGGGAGGCGCCGTAGTTGTCCACCGTCTCCGGGTCGCGGCCCTCGATGATGGCCATCATCTCCTGTCCGGTGATGGTCTCCTTCTTCAGCAGGTACGCGGCGATCTTGTCCAGCAGCTCCCGGTTGTCCCGCAGGATCTGCTTGGCCTCCTCGTGGCACTGGCGGATGATCTTGATGGTCTCCCGATCCGCCGCGGCGTAGGTCTCCTGCGCGCAGGTCATGGAGTAGCCGCCGTCCAGATACTGGCTCTGGATGGTACCCAGCGCCATCATATCGAACTCGTCGCACATACCGAAGCGCGCCACCAGATTCCGCGCCATCTCCGTGGCGCGTTCAATGTCGTTGGCGGCGCCGGAGGTCATGGTATCGCACACGATCTCCTCGCTGGAGCGGCCTGCCAGCAGCGTGCGGATCTCCGCCAGAATGTCCTCCTTGGACATGAGGAACTTCTCCTCCTCCGGCAGATGCAGCGTGTAGCCCAGCGCACCCTGCGTATGGGGTACGATGGTGATCTTGCTCACCGGCTGGGCGTTCTTCTGCTTGGCCGCCACCAGCGCATGACCCACCTCGTGGTAGGCGATAATGCGCTTTTCCTCCTCGGTGATGACGGTACCCTTCTTTTCGGCGCCGGCAATGACCAGCTCGAAGGACACCAGCAGATCCTCCTGATTCACGGCCTTGCGGCCCTTGCGGACGGCGCGCAGCGCCGCCTCGTTCACCAGATTGGCCAGATCCGCGCCGACGCAGCCGGCGGTGGCCTGGGCGATCTTGTTCAGATCCACGTCCTCGGACAGACGGATGTTGCGGGTATGCACCTGCAAGGTGGCAAGACGACCCGCCAGATTGGGACGATCCACGGTGATGCGCCGGTCGAAGCGGCCGGGGCGCAGCAGCGCCTTGTCCAGCACCTCCGGGCGGTTGGTAGCGCCCAGCACGATAATGCCCTTGCCGGGGTCAAAGCCGTCCAGCTCCGCCAGCAGCTGGTTCAGCGTCTGCTCGCGCTCGTCGTTGCCGCCGCCGAACTTGCCGCCGTCGCGGGATTTACCGATGGTGTCGATCTCGTCGATGAAGATGATGCACGGGGCTACCTTGGCAGCCTCCTTGAACAGGTCGCGGACACGGCTGGCGCCCACACCCACGAACATCTCCACAAAGTCAGAGCCGGAGATGGAGAAGAACGGCACGCCCGCCTCGCCTGCCACGGCCTTGGCCAGCAGGGTCTTGCCGGTACCGGGAGAGCCCACCAGCAGCGCGCCCTTGGGCAGCTTGGCGCCGATGGCGGTGTACTTTCCGGGGTTATGGAGGAAGTCGATGATCTCCTCCAGCGACTCCTTGGCCTCGTCCTGTCCGGCCACGTCCTTGAAGGTGACGCCGGTGGACTTCTCCATGTAGACCTTGGCGTTGGCCTTGCCCACGCTGCCGATGCCGCCGAAGCCTCCGCCGCCGTTTTTGGCCAGCATACGGAACACCAGCATCAACAGGCCCACCATGATGATGGTCGGCAGGATGTACTGCACCATGAACACCAGCACCGGGTTCATCTGCGACTCGTAGTAGCCGGTATAGGACACCTTATGCTCCTTCAGAAGGGGCAGCAGATCGGTGTCGTTGAGATAGGCGGTGTACAGCGTCAGCTTGGAATCCTTGGACTGGGTATAGGATTTGGGCGGCGTCTTGCTGTTCTCGTCCTTCTCCTCGGTGTAGGTGTAGCCCTCCACCGGTGTGATATAGATGGCGTCGTCCTTGAACAGCACCTCGTCCACCTTGCCGCCCTCGATGAGGGACACCATCTCGCTGTATTTGATCTCGTGGCTGGTGGCCTTATTGGTGGCGTTGCTGTTGTAGGCGGCGAAATAGTTGAATGCCACCGTCAGCACCAGTGCCCATGCCACCAGCGTCAGGATGCCCCGCAGGTTGCTGCGGCCCTTGCCGTTTTTGTTGTTTTTGTCGTTGTTGGCCATGTGTATCCTCCGTAGAAACCACCGGGTGGTATACTTTTGCATTATGGCACAGTATACCACACTCCACCCTCCGTCACAAGCGGCACGCTGTCGGATTTTCTGTAAATTTTCTATGAATGCTTCTTTCTATCGTGGAGATAGTGTGGTATACTGGACGGGATACAAAGAAAACGAGGTCATACCCATGAGAGATATGAAGGATACTGCGCGCCGCCCCCTGCCCGATGCGGAGGCTGACGGCATCATCGAGGGGCGCAACGCCGTGATCGAGGCCCTGCGCGTCGGCACTGCCATTGACAAGATCTACCTCGCCAAGGGCGAGACGGACAAGACGCTGGGGCACATCGCCTCCAAGGCCCGGGACGCGGGCATCGTGGTGGTGGAGGCCGACCGCCGCAAGCTGGACGGTATGTCCCGCACCCACGCCCATCAGGGCGTTATCGCGCTGGCCGCCGTCCGGGAATACGCCACGGTGGAGAGCATTCTGGCCGCCGCCGCGGAAAAGGGCGAGCCGCCTCTGCTGGTGGTGTGCGACGAAATCTCCGACCCCCACAATCTGGGCGCCATCCTCCGCACCGCCGAGTGCGCCGGCGCCCACGGCGTCATCATCCCCAAGCGCCGCTCTGCCGGTCTGACCGCCGTGGTGGCCAAGACCTCCGCCGGTGCGGTGAGCTATATCCCCGTGGCGCGGGTGGCCAACATCCCCTCCCTGCTGAAGGAGCTGAAAAAGCAGGGCGTCTGGGTGTTCGGCACCACCGCCGACGGCACCACCGACCTTTACGGCGCGGATCTGAAGGGCCCCGCCGCCATCGTCATCGGCTCCGAGGGCAGCGGCATGACCCGCCTCGTCTCCGAGAGCTGTGATTTTCTGGTAAGCATCCCCATGAAGGGCCGCATCTCCTCCCTGAACGCCTCCGCCGCCGCAGCCATCCTGCTGTACGAGGCGGTGCGCCAGCGGGGATGACCGGCGCTTCCCGTTTGATCTTTCGATCTGAGGTACTATGAGCAGGCGCGACCAACGACCCACCTATACGCCGCCCGTCCCGGACGACGAGCTTTCCCTGGAGGCCATCCTTGCCGAATACGGCAGGGGTGGGCGTCAGCCTGCCCCGGACACCGCGTCTGCGGCGGAGCCTGCGCCTGCTGCCCCGTCTGTTCCGGAGTCCGTACCTGACCCGGAGCCTGCGCCTGCGGCAGAGCCGGAATCTGTCCCCGAACCGAAACCCACCGTTGAGCCGGAGTCTGTACCCGAACCGGAGGGTACGCCCCTTTCCGACGTGCCGGATCGCGTCAGTCTGAAGGACGTGATGAACCAGACGGTGGAATCCGTGCTGGAGGAATCGGAGGACGGCGTTCTCGATGAGCCTGTCCCGCTGGGTCAGCGGCTGGCCGCACTGCTGCACCGCTTTACGGAGCGCGGCGATGACCGGCGGCGCGGTCTTTCACAGGAGACGGAGCAGCTTTTTGACGAGCCGGAGGACGCGCCGGAGCCGGAGGAACCGGAGGAGCCGGAGCCTCGCATGGACGACGCCCTGCGGGAGGAAAAGCGCCGGTGCAACCGGCTGCGCCGCGGGCTGGCGCTGGGTGCGTTCCCCGCGCTGCTGCTGGTGGTAGCCGCCGTTTTGCAGGAGCTGGAGGTATTGCCCCCCGCGTGGCTGGACGCCGCGCTGCTGCGCTGCGCCGTGCTGGGCGGCGGGCTGCTGCTGACGGCGCTGCTGTGTCTGCCGGTGTGGCAGACGGCTTACCGGATGCTGCGGGACGGCCGTGTGGGCTGCGAGCTGTGCGCCGGTGTGACAGTGCTGGCGGATCTTTTGTGCTGCGTCAGCGGCATCGTCACCGGCAGCACCCTGTCCACGCCCTACGCCGCCGCTGGCGCTCTTCTGATCCTGAGCTGTCAGCTGGGCCTGTACCTGACGGCGGAGACCCGCCGCATCGCCTTCCATCTGGCGGATGTCAACGGCGTACCGCCCTATGTGGTGTCTGTGCTGCCCGCCGGTGTCTGCAAGCAGCGGGGCGTGCTGGAGGGCTTTTACCGTACGACCATGCGCCCCGACCCCGCCCGTCAGTGGCAGAACTATGTGCTGCCGCTGCTGCTGAGCGTCGCGGTGGTGCTGTCCGGTGTGGTGTGCTTCACCGCCCGGCCCATGGAGGAATTCCCCTGGGTGCTGGCCGTCCTTACCGGCGCCGGTGTCCAGCTATCCCTGCCCCTGACAGGGACGCTGCCCCTGTACTACCTGTCCCGCCGGCTGGAGCGCAGCGGTGCGGCCGCCGCCGGGTACGCCGGTGCAAAAGCCGTGGCCCGCGCCGGACGCATCATCCTCACCGACGATGATCTGTTTCCCGCCGGTACTGTGACCCTCAACGGCTATAAGGTCTATGGCGAGGAGCGCGTGCGCGCCGTGTCCTACGCCGCCGCCGTATCCAAGGCCGCCGGCAGCAGCCTTGCGCCGCTGCTGGATCGGCAGCTCACGGTGGAGGGCGGCTACCCCATGCGGGTGGACGAGCTGCGCTACTGCGAGGAGGGCGGCGTGGAGGCCGCTATCCGGGGTGAGACGGTGCTGATGGGCAGCGCCTATTTCATGAAAAAGCGCCGGGTGGCGCTGCCGCGGGATCTGAAGCTTCAAACCGGCCTCTTTCTGGCGGTGGACGGCGTGCTGACGGCGGTGTTCGCCGTGAAGTACCAGCCCTCCCGCAATGCGGAATGGGCGCTGCGGGCTATGCGCCGCAGCCGTATCACGCCGGTGCTGGCCGTCCGCAGCAGCAATGTGACCCCCGGCCTTATCAAGCGAAAGTTCGGCGTGGACGCCAAGGTGGTCTATCCCGATGTGTCCACCCGGCTGGCGCTGGCACAGCTGGCGTCGCAGCAGGGTGACGCACCCAACGTCATCGTCTGCCGCGAGGGGCTTCTCCCGCTGGCGGAGTCGGTGGTGGGGAGCCGCCGCATGGTGCAGGCTGTCCGCACCGCCACCGTCCTCAGCTATATCGGCTCCCTGTGCGGCATCCTGCTGGCCTACTACCTGACCTCCGTGGGCAATTTCACGGTGCTGACGCCGGTAGCCATGGTGCTGTTCCTGCTGCTGTGGCTGCTGCCCACCCTGCTCATCGCCGGACTTGTCCGCCACTTCTGATCTAACAAAAAAGGGAACGGAGAGCGCTGCTCTCCGTTCCCTTTTTGTCTCTATGCGGTTTTCTCTTTTTTTACGCCTCTGCCGGTGCAGGCTCCGGCAGCTTCTCCGGCCATCCGGGCCAGCTCTGGCGGATGAGATCCGCCACCTCGCCCCGCTCCGTACCCAGCACGGCGGCCAGCTCGCCATACAGCTGGTCCTCGGCGCGCTTGAGATAGCGCTCGTCCATCTGGCTGACCTTTTTGCCGTGGCGCACCGCCCACGCCCGCTTGCGGCACACATTGTGGATCATGGCAGCCAGCTCGCCGCACTCGCAGCGCATCACCACCTGATGGTAGAAATCCCGGGCAGCCCGGACGCCCGCCTGCTCCGGCTTGCAGGGCGGCAGCGTGGGGATAGACGCGATCAGCGCCAGCGCCGCCTCTCTCGTGATAACGGGGCGCATCAAAATGCCGGTGTCCACCGGCGTCAGCACCGTGCCGCTGCGGTACAGCGGCGTCAGATGATAGTAGAGCCGGCCGCCGTCGTCATAGGCCATCCCGGACGGGCCAACACGCTCCACCCGGCAGACGCCCTCGCCGCCATACACCACCAGGTCACCTGCTGCAAACATTTTTTCACACTCCTTACACAAACACACAAAGCATGGAAACGCCGCACGTCCGCTCTTCCCCAGCCGTGCGGCTCTTTACTCACTGTGAGAATTATACCACACTATGTCAAAAAATGTAAGGGCGATTTTTAAGAAATTTTGCCGGAACCGCTGGTTATCCGGAAAAAACGTGGTACAATGTGGAAAAACACTGAAAGGATCCTTTTCCCATGAAAAAGCCCGATATCCATCCCTCCGTTTTTGTGGCGCCCGGCGCTGTCGTCCGGGGCGACGTACAGCTGGCCGCCGGCAGCAGCGTGTTCTATAACGCGGTGCTGCGGGGCGACCGCGCCGCCATCTCCATCGGCGAGGGTACCAACATTCAGGACAACTGCGTGGTCCATGTGGAGTACGACCTGCCGGTGACGGTGGGTAAGAATGTCACCGTGGGACACGGCGCCATCCTCCACGGCTGTACCATCGGCGACGAGACCCTCATCGGCATGGGTGCCATCATCCTCAACGGCGCAAAAATCGGCAAGAACTGCCTCATCGGCGCCGGCGCGCTGGTGACCCAGAACGCCGTCATCCCCGACGGCAGCATGGTCATCGGCTCTCCCGCCAAGGTAAAGCGCCCGCTGACAGAGGCGGAGATGGCCTCTGTCCGCCAGTCCGCCGCCGACTACCGGCAGGAGGCGCAGGAGTGCAAGGCGTTAGAGGAAACGCTGTAAGCGAAAAAGAAAGCCGCAGGCATCTGCGGCTTTCTTTTTTTGTTTATTTCTGCGCGGCGGCCTTCTCCCGGTCCGCTTGGATCAGCAGCTTCAGCGCCTCCACGCCCACCTGCACGGCGGCGGTGGTGTCCTCGCTCATGTCCTGATCCAGCCCGGCCTTCTCCCGCTCCTGGTTCCACACCACATGGAAGCAGGAGCCGCAGCGGCACTGGAGTGCGTCCGCCACCACGAACAGTGCGGCAGACTCCATCTCGCTGGCCTTAACGTGCAGGCGCTTCCACGCCTCCCACTTGTTCAGCAGCTCGTAGGATACCGGCATCCTGGCGGGGCTGTGCTGGCCGTAGAACGCATCCTTGCACTGGACGATGCCCACCTGTGTCCGCTTGCCCAGCGCCTTGGCTGCCTGCACCAGCGCGGTGGTCACCTCAAAGTCCGCCACGGCGGGGTACTCAATGGGCGCGTACTCCCGGCTGGTATGCTCGAAGCGGATGGCGCCGGTGGCCACCACCACGTCGCCGCTGCGGACGTCCAGATCGATGCCGCCGCAGGTGCCTACGCGGAGGAACGTGTCCGCGCCGATGTTGTGCAGCTCCTCCATGGCGATGGAGGCGGACGGCCCGCCGATGCCGGTGGAGGTGACGCTGACGCGGGTGCCGTCCAGCGTGCCGGTATAGGTGGTGAACTCCCGGCTCTGTGCCACCTTCTGGGCGTTTTCAAGATAGGACGCGATCCACGGAACACGGTCCGGATCGCCGGGGAGAAAGACATAGTGTCCGATGTCCTCCGCGGTGCATTGAATATGAAACTGACGTTCTGCCATAGGGAACTCCTTTCTGAATCGGTTGCCTATCCCATAATTCGACACACTTCTTGACAAAATTCCGGAATTCTGCTAAGATACTGATACAGGGATAACGCCGCACAGGAATATGTGGTGTTCGCTTTCATCAAAGGCAGGAGGAAAAATGCCATGCAGCAATATTCCAACCGACCTCCGTTTATGGGACCGGAGTATCACTACGATCTTAGGGCATTGATTTTTGGAATCGTGTCGTTTTTGTTTTGCCAGCTGCCGGTGCTGTCCGTCGTGACGGGCATCGTGGCACTGGTCTATGCGGCAAGGGCGAAAAAGCGGCAGTGGAATTACAGCCGCGGCATGCGTCGCTGCGGTATCATTTTGGGAATCGTCGGCATTGTCGTATGTGTACTTTTCAGCATTTACTGGGGCATTACGATCCTGCGGACAGTGATCATGCTCTATGAAGAAAATCAAATGGTACCGGCTCCGCCGAATCCCCAGTTCTTTGAGGGACCCGGCACACCCGCTGCGATTTACGGCACCATCGCACAAAGTTTATCTGACGGCTTTGCACGCGATCTGCATCATTTTTTATGAGTCTGAAGAATCTGGATCGGGTTCTTCCGGTTGGAAGCTGTTTTCCGCGTCGTCATCGGTTTGCTTTTCTATGCCGAATGGCTGGACATCGTCCGGCAGAGGCTTGACTATGGCAAAACCGCTGTCGGCGTTTTCTTCTGCCTGTTCGCGGCAGGCGGGGTCCACGTGGAACGTCACCGCCTGTTTTCGGTTGAACACCTCGTTGACCCGTTCTGTGCCGCCGTATTCGCCGTCAATGGTCCACGAAACCGGCTCTTCGTCCAGTGCAGTGACTTTCAGGTGCGATGTGCGGAAATAGTGGAGATACTGTTTTGCCAGTCCCAGCTGGATCTTGGAGAATGCCATGACCAGTTTGTGGAATTCCACCAGATTAGAGGGCTTGTGGATCAGGGTGACTTCAAACAAGCCGTCGTCCCAGCGAACATCGGACAGAGCCAGAAATTTCGCAACGGAGGAAGAATTGGTTACCATGCCGTAGAGGAATTCGTCCTCGATCACGCCGCCGTCGTATTCGATCCGCATGCGGTATGCCCGAATTTTCGGCAGCTTGGAGATCGCGTTGAGCAGGTAGGCGGAGTGTCCCAGCAGATTTTTGAAATGCTGCGGCGTTTCGTAGGAGATCTCCGTAAATGCTCCGAATGCTGCCACGTAGGTGAAGTATTTGTCGTTGAAGCTGCCCACGTCGCATACCAGATCTTCGCCGTGAATGATACAGTCTACGGCTTGTTCCGGATCCTTGGGGATTCCCAGACCGCGGGCGAAGTCGTTGGTGGAGCCAAGGGGAATGTAACCGATGGGACACTGGGTCTTGCTTTTCATACAGCCCTGAATGACTTCGTTCAGGGTGCCGTCACCGCCGGAGCAGACGAGAATATCATAACAGCCGGCATCGCACGCCAGCTTGGCACAGGCGGTGGCATCGCCGCGGTCCTGTGTCGGGTGTACGGTCACCTGAAATCCGGCAGCGGTGAATTTGTCGATGATCATTGCCAGATGTGCCCCCGCCGAGGCTCTGCCGGAATGCAGATTGCAGATAAAATAGATCTGTTTCAACTGTGCTACCTCCTTTTTTCAGAAAAAGATGTTGCCTTTAGTATACCACAAATTTTACAAAAATGCAAGCATTTTGATTTGTGAACGTCTTTGAAAAATACTGTAAAAAATAACGTATCTCCTGCGTTTTTCGGTGCTTTTTGAATTTTTTTTGCTTGCAATTTTATGTGCACTATAGTATAATGAGAAAACGGTACACAGATACCGTTGTGTGCAGGTCATGTATGCGGATCGTTGAAAGTGGAAAAAGGTATAAGGCAGCACCGCACAACATTTTAGGCAATACCGCACAAAGAGCGTCTGGCGACTTTGCACGCCATCTGCTTGCA
>ERZ507033.1316-NODE-1316-length-9942-cov-3.745221_pt1 | contig 9942 bp, 10 predicted proteins | sample MGYA00512874_ERZ507033 | MGnify/ENA metagenome assembly ERZ507033
GCGGTTTCTCCTTCAGCCCCATCGCCGGGACATGCCTGATGACCAGGTTTGCCTGGTTGACCGTCGTGTAGAGCGCCGTCCAGTCGGCATACTCGTTGACCGAGCTCATGGTGCTGGTGCGCACCTGAGACTGGTCGACGCCGTTGAGCGTGTTGTGCGTCCCCGGGCCCCACAGCCCGTTGCGCAGCTCGCCCCAGCAGAGGTAGACGTCGTTCATGCTCTTGAGCGCGCTGCGCAGGTAGACGTACAGCCCGTAGGTGGCCGACGTGGCGTCGCTCTCCTCTTTCCACATGTTGCTGGCCGAGAGCTTGTTGTCCTGCATGATGTCCAGGTCGCCGTGGCAGCCGCCCGCTGCCGTTCAGACTTTCAATCATAGCGTTTGCCGCGTTCGTCATGAGCTGCGCGGAATTCGACAAGCCCGGCACGGATTTGCGTATATTCTGCACCGTGCTGGCGGCAATATTCCTTCTGATTGGCGTTTATACTGCTGTGCTTTGCGTGCGCAATGTGAAGAGATTAACGAAATAAAAGGAGGGGCTTCGATGAAAAAACTCGGAAAAGTTTTAACCGTGCTGCTGCCTGTCGTCGCTCTGTTTTTGGAGTCGCTGCCGTACGGTGCGGTTCTGATTTTTAAGGATTTCCCTGACGGGACAATACGAACGACTTACTCATATTTCAGCCCGACTCCTTGGGGCTACGCAAACTTTCCGCCCGGGATAACGGCGCTTCTCACCTGCATTTTGCTGATGGCCGCAATCCTGGCGGCGGCAAAGGACAGCCGCAAGGCTCTGCTTCGGGTTTTCGGCATCTCTCTGGCGGCGGCCGTTATTTCGCCCATGCAGCTGTTATATAATATAAATAATTTCTCCGTCACGGGCTGCCTGATAACAGTCACGCTCGCCGCCGAATGTGTTCTGTCGGGAGTGCTCGCAAGGAGAAAGTAAGAAAAATACAGAGCCGACATCAAAAGACATCGGCTCTCTGTGTTATTTATCTTTACTTTTTTCGCACTGCGAGCAGCAGCCGGAGCATCCGGAGCAGCCCGAGCATCCGCCGCGCTTTTTCTGCCTGCGTATTGAAATAATCGCAAGCACAACGAGCAGAACTATAACGGCTATTATAACAAAATCAACGGGTTTCATGCTATCAGGCTCCCTATCTGATAAACGCCGAACGCGACAAGCCACGCGACAACGCACTGGAGAATGACTATGCCTATCGTTGCAAGGGTCGAGTTCATCTCGCGCTTTATGGTTGCAACTGCGGCGACGCAGGGCGTATAGAGCAGAGTGAACGCGAGGAAGCTTGCGGCGGTCAGCGGAGTAAACAGCGACGAGAGCGCACCGCCGAGGCTCGATATGCTCGTATTGAGCAGGACGGACATCGTGGAGACGACCGCCTCCTTTGCGGTAAAGCCCGAGATAAGCGCGGTTGCGACGCGCCAATCCGCAAAGCCGAGGGGCTTGAATATCGGCGCTATAAAGCGGCCTATCGCGGCGAGCATACTGTCTGCGCTGTCCTCAACGGGGTTTATGCGCGTGTCGAAGCTCTGAAGGAACCATATGATAATCGTTGCGACAAATATGACTGTAAACGCGCGCTGGAGGAAGTCCTTTGCCTTTTCCCACAGCAGGAGCGCAACGCTCTTGGGCGACGGGATTCGGTAGTTCGGCAGCTCCATGACAAACGGCACGGGGTTGCCGCGGAAGGCAGTATTTTTGAGTATCAGCGCGAGCAGGACGCTGAGCACTATGCCCGAGAAATACAGGCATATCATAACGAGCGCACCGTTCCCCGGGAAAAATGCCGCCGCAAAGACCGAATATATCGGAATTTTCGCCGAGCAGCTCATATACGGGGTCAGCATTATCGTCATCTTGCGGTCGCGGTCGGACGAGACTGTACGGGTCGCCATTATCGCGGGGACGGAGCAGCCGAAGCCGATGAGCATGGGGACGAAGCTGCGCCCCGACAGACCGATTTTCCTCAGCGGTCTGTCCATAACAAAGGCGATTCGCGCCATATAGCCCGTGTCCTCAAGTATGGACAGGAAGAAGAAAAGAGTCACGATTATCGGCAGGAACGACAGGACACTTCCGACGCCCGCAAAAATTCCGTCGATAATAAGGCTGTGTATAACCGGGTTTATCCCGTAGGCGGTCAGACCCGAATCAACAAGTCCCGTGAGCTTGTCTATTCCGATGCTCAGCCAGTCGGAAAGGGCGGAGCCTATAACATTGAAGGTCAGCCAAAACACGAGACACATAACGCCTATGAACACGGGAATGGCGGTGTATTTGCCGGTCAGGACACGGTCGAGCTTCATGCTGCGGCGGTGTTCCTTGCTCTCGTGGCATTTGACGACCGAGCTCTCGACTACTTTTTCTATGAATTCGTAGCGCATTTCGGCGAGCGCGGCGTTTCTGTCAAGCCCGGTATCGTTCTCCATCTCGACTATGCAGTGGTCGAGCAGATCGCGCTCGTTGCTGTCCAGTTCGAGCTTGTCCGCCATATCGTCGCCGCCCTCAATGAGCTTTGTCGCGCAGAAGCGGCACGGCAGGTCAAGGCGCGAGGAGTGGTCTTCGATAAGATGCACTATAGCGTGGATGCAGCGGTGGACGGGCGAGCCATCCGAGCAGAAGTCCCAGACCTTCGGCAGCGTCTTGCTTTTTGCGACCTGCAAAGCCTGATCAACAAGCTCGGACACGCCCTCGCCCTTTGCCGCGCTTATCGGCACGACGGGAATACCGAGCGCGTCGCTCATCTTCTTGACATTTATCGTGCCGCCGTTTGAGCGCACCTCGTCCATCATGTTGAGCGCGAGCACCATAGGCACGCGCAGTTCAAGTAATTGCAGAGTCAGATAGAGGTTTCTCTCTATATTCGTGGCATCGACTATATTTATGATACCGTCGGGCTTTTGATTGATTATAAAGTCGCGCGAAACTATTTCCTCCTGCGTATAGGGGCGCAGGGAGTATATTCCGGGCAGGTCGACAACGGAGCTGTCCTTTGCGCCTTTTATCGCGCCCATCTTCTGATCGACTGTGACGCCCGGAAAGTTTCCGACGTGCTGATTAGAGCCGGTCAGTGCGTTAAAGAGAGTTGTCTTTCCGCAGTTTTGATTACCTACGAGAGCAAATATCATTTTGCGTCCTCCTCGGCTCTGACTTCTATCTTTTTCGCATCGTCAACGCGGAGCGTCAGCTCATAGCCGCGCACCATTATCTCTATCGGATCGCCCATCGGCGCGACCTTTTGAAGCGTCACACGGGTTCGCGGAATGAGCCCCATATCGAGCAATCTGCATCTGAGAGCGCCCTCACCGCCTACGGCGGTTATGAGCGCGCTCTCCCCTGCTTTCATCTCATTAAGCGTCATATTATCCTCCCGAAAAGTAAGCCTTGCTTAATTTTAATTTTACACTTCAAGTAAACGCTTGTCAAGAAATCGAGACAGAAAGACGGCAAAGAATCCCGCCCCGCCGACGGTTCGCACAGTCGGCGGGGCGGGTTCGTTTAATCGGAAGATTTTCTTTTTTGCTGCCGTTTTAAAGCAGGGCGCAGTTTACGCACGCTCGAGTATCATCGTGCCGAGGTTATAGAGAAGGCAGTCATCCGGCAGAAGTGAAATCTCCGCAAAGGAATCAACCTTTTCGCCCAACACCTCGCCTTGAATCCCGGTGTCATAGTAGAACTTTCCGTCTTCTTCCTTCCATACGGTACTCTCCAAAACCGCATATCCGTTTTCGCGGATGTCCGCGCCCTGCTTTTTCGCCTCTTCGCGCACCTCTTCGGGCACGAATAAGAGCGTGTTGAGCGTTCCGTCCGGTGCAAATTCCATGATATATTTGCACATCTGGACAATTTCGGCATACATATCGTTATCGACCTGACTGTCTGCCGTAAAGACTTTCTCGCCGTCCGGGGTAACCAAATGCATTTCCCTGACTTTCCAAAGTCCGCAAATATCCATATTATTTCCCTCCTGTTATGCCCACGGGTCGGCTTCCTTCGGGGTGCGCACGCCTGTCAGCAGGTACTGCTCCCACAGGAACCACTTGCCGTCGGAGCCGCGCTGGCGCATCTTAATGGGACGGGGATCGTCCGCGCCGCCGCAGGGAATGAACAGCTTCATGTAGTCCTTCTCCTCGCCGGATACGTGATTGCTCTCAATGATGATTGTATAGGGCTGAGAGGGAGTGTAGTTATTGTCGGGCGTTGCGCCTACGAAGTAGGTGAACGGGAGATAGGTCTTGCCGTCGCGGAAGCGGTCGTTGAGGAAGGATATCTCCTGACCGTTGAGCGGACGGGGACCTCTGAGCCAGTTGAGCATCTCAAGGCCGATATTCTTATCCGCCGCATAGGCGCAGAGGGCAAGGACGGTCAGAGCCGCCGTCTTAAACGGTGTGTCAAGGCTCGCCTCGGGGAGCGCCTGCATTTCGGCAAGGCTCTCGGGCAGAGAAGCGAAGGTGAACTTCTCTCTCTTATTGCCTATCGACTGTATGGCGGAAGTCGCCGCCTGCTGCGCTGTGCTCTTAAGCTTATCAAATATACTCATATAATCTCTCCTTTTTCAAATGCTATTGCTTCTTTTTCCTGAGGGCAACCGCCACTCCGGCTATTATGCCGCCTACTACCAGGCAGGCTATCGCTATCAGGACAACCGCCTTCACGGAGAGTGTTTTCCCCGTGCTGTCCTGCTTCGCGGCCGTGGTGGACTCGACAGAGCCGGGCTCGCCTATATCGGTTTCCATACCGACTGCGCTTTCGTCCGGCGCCTTAACGCTGTCCGGCTCGGAGGTCTTTTGAACCTCTGAGGTTTTATCCGCGCCCGGAGTCACCGGGGCGGGCTTCTGCGTCGGAGCAGGCTTCTGTGTTGCAGTCGGCTTCTGTGTCGGCGCGGCCTTTTCGACTACCGTGACGGGAATGACGCTCGAATACGCCTTACCGCCGAGCTTTGTCTCAACATAGCAGACATAGTAGCGCGTCCCGGCCTTTCCCGTGTCGCAGACGAGAATAGGATCTTCCTCCGGGTACCCCTCGTTCGCGCCTATGGCTACAATATCCTTGAGCTTGCCGGTAGTTGTTTCATACCATAAATATGACTTAACCTCGTCACCGTCCGATGCCTTGGCGTCGCAGTAGAGCTTGAGGACCTTACCCTTTTCCACTCTGACCGACGCCGACACTTTAAGCTCCGGCGGGGACTTGCTTCCGCCGACGGAGATATAAGCTCTCGCCGAGGTCACGCTGCCGGTTTTGTTCGAGACGATACAGTAGATTTCCGCCCCGTCAAGGGCGCTCCCGATACCGTTGATAAAGAAAGTATTACCTTTATCGTTCGAGCCGTAGCCGCTTCCGACAACACCTTCCTGCCACGGATGACCCTCGGCAAAAGACTTGTTGGTGTCATATGTAACACCCTTGTACACGATGAACCAATGGTAGGAAAGATTATCTCCCGCTGCCTCTACGCTCCAAGATGCCACACTGTTTTCCGGGAAGGTTCCGTTCTGCGGCTGACGGGTAATCACTATATTCCCCGCAGCAAGCGACGGGGTTAACGCAAATGTCGCTAAGATGAGAATGAACATTAAAACTGCTGTTGCTTTTTTCATAGACACCTCGCTTTCTTTGCGGCGGATCAGAACTTACCGCCTCCGCCGCCGTGTGTCTCTCCGGAGGAAGATGTATGCGTACTGCTTCCGCCGGAGCTGCCGCTGTCAGTATTCTTCGGTTTTGCCGTGCGCGTAACGGTATTGTACAGGAACACATCCCTGCTCTCCGTTATATTAAGGCTGCCGCTCTTCATATAGTCGCCTGCCGCCGCCTGGAAGCGCACTGTCTTGAGCTGTGCCTTCATCCTGCCGACTATAAACATCGCAAGGCCGATGCCCACCAGAATCGAGATCACAATCCAGACTATCGAAAGAGGTCCCTTGGGCAGATTGCTCTTGTCGTAGGGCTCTCCCTCTCTTGACTTTGTGATGAAATCATCGGAGAGCTCGGCAAAGGTGTTGAATGCGGCGGCATAGTTGCCGTCACCCAAATCCTCTACCATCTGCTCGCCGATATACTGGATTCCGGCATCCGTAAACGCGGTTATGCCGTAGCCGCAGGTGGATATCCACCAGTCGCGATCCTCCATGCTGACGAGGAACAGCAGACCGTCTCTTTTTTCTCCGTAGCCGTATTTGCAATAATCATAGATATCGTCGGCATATTCCATGGGCTTTTTGCCGTCCAACGTTTTGGTCGTCACGACTATTACATCCATTTTCTGACGTTCGCTGAGCTCGTCGAGCGTTTTTATAAGGGCTTCTCTCTCACTTTCCGAGAGGAGCTGCGCCATATCCTGAACGCGCTCGTATTCGCTTACAAAGCCGTCCGCATCCACCGCAAAAGCCGGGATAACCGTGCAGAAGCAGAGGACAAGGACAAATATCATCGCAAGTATTCTCTTTTTCATTGTTATCCCTCCTTTACAGTATTCCTGCAAAATGCAGAAGCCACGCAATGCCGCAGGCGGCAGCGCTGAGCGCCGCGGCAAGTCCCACCGTCCACTTTGTGGCGGCCGACTTATCGAGCGGAAGATTGCCGACGAATTTGCCGGTCTGTCCGTTCATGGCAAAGGTATATTTTTCTCCGTTCCAGGTTGTGTTCAGCAGCCACACGGGATAGAGCGCATACTTTGCCTTTCCGCCATGGAACTGCACCGAGCTGCTCTCGGCAGTGACCGTTGCATAGCCCTGAACCGTCGAGGCAAAGGCATCCTCCGTGGAGCGCCTGACGCGCTGATTGGCGCGGCCGATGCTCTCCTCGGCGGTCACATCGTACTTATCCGCAAAATAGCCCGCAAGATAAGCCGTCTGGAAATCCAGAGCATCGGAATAATCGTAGGGCTCGACGGACTCCATGAGATCGTCCGGCATTTTGGATGAGCCGTCCACCGGGACATGCTCAAAGCCGACGCTTCCGCCGCGATGAATCATATAATAGCTCGTCTCGGTGTATCTGTAATCCTCGTCGCTCCATGTGCGAACCTTGGTTGCACGGTAACGCACCTGCGCGTCGACATCGGTATCAAAGAGCCAGAACGGGACATAGACGCCCTTTACCTCGTCGATATGATTCTGATCCTTGAAAATCTTGGGCAGAAGCTTCTTTCCGTTGAGGTGCTTCATCAGCCCCGCCTTTGCCGCCTTCTTATCGAGCTTGAACGGGATCACGATGTCGGGCTTGAGCAAGCCCGCGAACTGGTTCATCATGACTACCGGATTGCCGCAGAACGGGCAGGACGTTGCCGCCGTATTGGCATCGCCCACTATCTCTCCGCCGCAGGATTTGCATACATAAGAGCGTAACCCCTCAATCTCGCTCTCCTGCCACTCGCTGCCCGCGGAGGTCTCCCATTCCATATTGTCCGCCTGTTCGCCCTGAAGCTCGGCGTCATAGCTCTTGAGCGCATCCATTTCAAACTCAGTGCCGCAGAAAGGGCACTTCATCTTCTGGAGCGTGCTGTCAAAAGCTATTGCGCCGCCGCAGCAGGGACATTTATATTCCTGCAAGGTTTGCATTAAAAAACTCCTCTCTTAAAAGAACATTAACCGTCAAGCGTCTTTATGTTTTTACCGCCGCAAAAGCCGCATGGAATTTTCGGTACCGACATAAAGAAAAGTCGAACTAACGGTATTTTGTTTTTTGCCGTTTTCAAAAGCTGTTCATTGTATTTGCAGCTACGCAGGTCAGCGATACACACAAATGCGCGGTTCTTTTGCCGAAGATAAATCTTACAGCCCACCTGCGTAAACGCCGTAAAACCGATATCCTCCGCCGCATTAATATCGGCTCCGAAGCCTTTAAGCTTCTTTTATCCGTCTTTTTCTCTCGGCACGAAGCAATGACCTGCCGGCCGTAAGCTCATCGCCCCTTTCCGTCAAGCCGTTTTTTCGGCAAGCTGATTTGTTTATTCGCTTTTTGCAGCGCCGCGAAAGGCTTGGATCAGGCGGGAATCGAGCCGCATTAAACCGCCGCCTTTCGGGACGCCGATTACCACTGCTTTATCAGGCGAGCGGCTTGCCGCATTCCGGGCAGAATTTGGGCATAGCCTGACCGGGCGCGGGCGACCAGCCGCAATTCGGGCAGCCGCTAACCGAAGCGGGCTTCAGAGAGCCGCAGTTTGCGCAGAATTTGCCTGTATTCTGTGCGCCGCAGGACGGGCACATCCAAGCTGCCGCTGCCGCCTGCTGCTGAGGCGCGGGGGCTGCCGCATATCCGGCCGAAGTCGCTGCCGCATAACCTGCCGCGGGGGCGGCTGCATATCCCGCTGCGGGGGCTGCCGCATATCCGGGGGCGGGATTCGACGGTCTGTCGCCGCCGTATACCGTGCGGTTCATCATGCCATCGCCGTCCCATGTGCGGTAACGGTTATCACGGCGCAGAAGTATATCCTTGAGCTCGTTCATCTTGCGCTCATACTCGCGGTAGAGGTCGGTATACGGGCTGTCGGGGCGGCTGCCGTCGCTTATCTCAAGCTCGATACTGTCAAACCACGGGGAGTTCACGCGGATAACCACATCGAACTCATAGTCGCACTCATAGCGGGGCGGCTGATAGCTCTTTCTGTTTCCGTCGGAATCCTCGAAGAATATCTCTTCCCTGTTTTCTTTTATATTTGTGTCGACCGCAACAACCTGCGAAAGCTTAATGATATCGGGATTGGCGCTGCGCCAATTCGAGCTTCCCGTAACGATAAACGCCTCGGAGGCAGTGCTGATATACACTTTTTTGCTTCCGTCGAACATCACGTCGGGGTTAAAATTTCTGACGAGCTTCTCGTTTTCCTCGCGGTAAGCGAGCTGACGCTTGATATCCTCGACCGTCGAGCGGCGACGTTCGCTGAAGAACGGAGACAGCTTCGCGGCGCAGTTCTTGCAGAGATTGCCGTCTTCAAGCTTGCGGTTTCCGAGAAGTCCTATTTTCTCGCCGCAGATATCGCAATATTTCTTATCAAATAATCCCATAGTGTTTCCCTCCTGTTATTTTTTCGGTCGCAGTAACGACCCGTTTTGCGCTGTCAGCCTGCAAACCGTATCATAAGAACGATTTCAGCAGCTCAAACAGCTCTTTTTCACCCATGCCGTTATATTTCATCGAAATAACGCTGCCGTCGGGCAGAAGCCGGCCTACGCAAAGCAGACTGTCCGCTTCGTCATACACATTCTCTCCCGCCTCTGTCCCCGGTTGAGGCTGTTAAGCACAGCGTCCTCGGGGATATGGGGCAGCTCGGAGATTTTCGGCGAAGCTTGCTTTTTCGCTAAGCGGCGGTGACACCGCACGCCTATGGCAACGCCCAATATGAGCGCCGAAAGCAGAATCAAAATTATGAGCAGCGCCTTCATCGGCTGTCTTATTTTTTATCGTTATCGTCAAATATATCTCCGCACTCGGGGCAGAACTTCGGAGGATTGGAGGGATCCTCGGGCTCCCAGCCGCACTTATCGCAGCGGTAGAGAGGAGCACCCTCGGGCTTTTTGGCTCCGCAGCTCTGGCAGAACTTGCCCTTATTGACGGCTCCGCACGAGCAGGTCCAGCCGTTTGCGTCAGCGGGCTTCGGAGAGCCGCATTCGGGGCAGAACTTGCCTGTCGCGGTAGCGCCGCACTGACATTTCCAAGCGCCTGCCGCCGGCTCGGGAGCGGGCTTCTTTCCGCCGCAGTTCGGGCAGAAGTTACCGGACACCATATTGCCGCACGAACACTTCCAGCGCGCCATATCGGGGCCGTCCGTCGGCTGCTGCGCCGCCTGCTGCTGAGCCTGCTGCTGTTGCTGCTGACCCATGGCGAACAGGTTCTGAGCGTTCATGCCGCCGCCAGCGTTCATAGCCATGCCCATGCCCATAAAGCCGGTCATTGCGCCTGCCTGGTTGCCGGCCGCGGTCTT
>ERZ507033.1317-NODE-1317-length-9939-cov-4.463577_pt1 | contig 9939 bp, 9 predicted proteins | sample MGYA00512874_ERZ507033 | MGnify/ENA metagenome assembly ERZ507033
GGACAGCAAGGTGAGTTACCAGGTTACCTATAACCCGGTTTACCGTACCGGGATCAGTAAGGGGAACTTAGAGAAGCTGAAAGTCCGACACCCGGACATTTACGATGAATATGTGGAGGTTACGGAAAGCCGTAGGTTCTCCGCGAAACGATGGGAGGCGGCCTGATGATAAAACCGGATGATATGGTCTATATCTGCTCACCGCTTTCCGCTCCGGCGAAAGAGGAAAGCTTCTTAATCTCTCCCAGATCAGCCAGCAGAGATAAGTTGCGATATACCGTACCGAGGCTGATATTCGGATAGATGAGCTTCATATTCTCATATACCACATCGGCAGTAGGATGATCTGTTCTGGTTCTTAGAAACTCTTTAATCGATTCCCTCTGACGGCTGTATTTCAGTGTCGCCATGGTATTCCTCCCTTCCCTGTTTACTCGCAAATGATTTATCATAACTGTTCAGGATAGTTGCAGTTATAATCTGTTCAATAACGATAATCATTACTGATATTGATACTATACAATATTGGATTGAAATTGTCAAGATATAAAATTATTATTTTATAGAATTGTTATAGTTTGGCTACGTTACTGAGAACGGAGTGAACAATAACGATGTGGGTTTACAAACCCACCAAAATGTGCTATATTTTCCCTATAACAGGAAATAACTATTTCCTATAGCTAACAGCGTTCCACGATCACAGAGCGGAGTGCTGTCACGAAATAACACAAACTCATTGAAGAAGAGAGTAGATCCGCAGACCGTATTACAGAGAAATCCCCATGGATCACATATTACAGATTCAAAGGCTGAGAGGGATATGCAAGGAGCAGGTTGAAGATGGCTTCCGAGAGGCACTGCTGAGAGCCAACAGCTTTAGGCAGCGACAGGCACGCCTGTTACAGCGTAGAGGTATCACAACGTACCTCCCAAGGTTTCCCCGCGCGAGCCCGGAAACGAACAGAAGTGGTAACACGGGTAATACTCGTCTTCTCAGATAATCTGAGGAGACGTTTTTTATGTTATAGGAAATTACTCTGTAATGTTCCTATAACATAAAAAAGCCCTCCGGGCAGGATCACACTGCGACAGAGAGGAATTATTTCCCCCAACACCAGTTCCTTCCTACTATGAAGAATTTATGTTTTTCTTCCATAAATAAGGAGCAGTTGTTACCATTTTTAAACACCAGCTTCGGAAAATATAATTGTTTTCTGTGCATTTGCAGGGAGTGTAGCAACTCTTAGTGCCTGGAAATCTGCGTTATTCGAAAAAATCTCACTGTCTGAGCGAAGCGAGTTTGAGATTTTTTCGAATGGTTTTAGCTGATTTTCAGACACTTAGAGTTCCTAGCTCCCGAAACCGCACAGAAAACAATTATATTTTCCGGAGCGTCCACATTCAAAAAAGGAGACAACAAACCATGGAAAAACAGAAATACTACATCACTACCGCCATTGCCTATACATCTGGCAAACCGCACATCGGCAACACCTATGAAGTAGTTTTAGCCGATGCCATCGCCCGCTACAAACGTCAGCAGGGCTATGACGTATTCTTTCAGACAGGAACCGATGAACATGGTCAGAAAATCGAATTAAAAGCCGAAGAAGCCGGAATCACTCCAAAAGAATTCGTAGACAACGTATCCGGTGAGATCAAAAGAATCTGGGATCTGATGAACACATCCTACGACAAATTCATCCGTACCACAGATGAAGACCACGAAAAACAGGTCAAAAAAATCTTCAAAAAAATGTACGCAAAAGGCGACATCTACAAAGGACACTACGAAGGAATGTATTGTACACCATGCGAATCTTTCTTTACAGAATCCCAGCTTGTAGACGGCAAATGTCCGGACTGTGGCCGCCCATGTGTACCTGCAAAAGAAGAAGCATACTTCTTCAAAATGAGCAAATATGCTGACAAACTTATCGACTACATCAATACACACCCGGATTTCATCCAGCCGGAATCCCGTAAAAATGAGATGATGAACAACTTCCTTCTCCCGGGACTTCAGGACCTTTGCGTATCCAGAACTTCCTTCAAATGGGGAATCCCGGTAGACTTTGATCCGAAACACGTAGTATATGTATGGCTTGATGCCCTTACAAACTATATTACAGGAATCGGCTACGACTGCGATGGCGAAAGCACAGAACAGTTTAACAAACTCTGGCCTGCAGACCTGCATCTGATCGGTAAAGACATTATCCGTTTCCATACAATTTACTGGCCGATTTTCCTGATGTCACTGGATCTGCCGCTTCCGAAACAGGTATTCGGACATCCGTGGCTGCTTCAGGGAGATGGCAAAATGAGTAAATCAAAAGGAAATGTTATCTATGCAGATGAACTCGTTGATTTCTTCGGTGTAGATGCTGTCCGTTATTTCGTACTTCATGAAATGCCATTCGAGAATGATGGTGTGATCACATGGGAACTGATGGTAGAGCGTCTCAATTCTGAACTCGCTAACACCCTTGGAAACCTTGTAAACCGTACCATTTCCATGTCAAACAAATATTTCGGCGGTGTGGTAGAAAACAAAGGCGTTACAGAACCTGTAGATGATGATCTGAAGAACTTCATTCTCTCCGTACCTGCCAAAGTAAACGAAAAAATGGATAAACTCCGCGTGGCAGATGCAATGACAGAAGTATTCACAATCTTCAAACGCTGCAACAAATACATCGACGAAACAATGCCATGGGCTCTTGCTAAGGATGAAGAGAAAAAAGACCGTCTTGCAACAGTTCTCTACAATCTGGTTGAGGGAATCTGCATTGGTGCGGTTCTGCTGAAATCCTTTATGCCGGAAACAACAGAGAGAATCCTTGCCCAGTTAAATGCACAGGACAGAGAACTGGAAGACCTTAAGACCTTTGGCCTCTATCCGTCAGGAAATAAAGTAACTGAAAAACCGGAGATCCTTTTCGCCCGCCTTGACCTGAAAGAGGTACTTGCAAAGGTGGCAGAGCTTCATCCGCCGAAAGCAGAAGAACCTGCAAAAGAAGAAAAAGAAGACGTAATTGATATCGAAGCAAAACCTGAGATCACATTTGAAGATTTCGGCAAGCTTCAGTTCCAGGTTGGTAAGATCATCAAATGTGAAGAAGTAAAGAAATCAAAGAAACTTCTCTGCTCACAGGTACAGATCGGAAGCCAGGTGCGTCAGATCGTATCCGGAATCAAAGCACACTACAGTGCAGAAGAAATGGTAGGTAAGAGGGTTATGGTAGTCACAAACCTGAAACCAGCCAAACTTGCCGGTGTACTCAGTGAAGGAATGATCCTCTGCGCAGAAGATGCAGACGGAAACCTTTCCCTGATGGTACCGGAAAAGGAAATGCCTGCAGGTGCAGAAATCTGCTGATCTTTGTATTACTGAGAACAAAGCGAATGGTAGCGAAAATGTGTGAAAACTTACGAATATTATCTTGACAAATACACTCTCAAAAGCTATATTAATATTTAGATAAAGGGGAGTGACTGACTCATGAGTATTCATGGTGTCGTCAATTTCGGTGGGTAAAGACTCCAACCGTATCGTGATGAACAGGCGAGGCTTTTATTGTATGTTCCCGTACAATAAGAGCCTCGCTTTTTGTAAAAACTTAAACAGGGGGATTTTGATCATGTCACAGGGTTTTAATCATTTTGATGAGAACGGAAACGCAGTTATGGTAGACGTTTCCGGGAAAAATATCACTTACAGAACAGCAGTTGCCACAGGTGAGATTCATGTAGGAGAAGCAATCATGGAGGCTGTGAAAGAGGGTTCTGTGAAAAAGGGAGATGTGCTTGGAGTAGCACGTGTAGCGGGGATTATGGGAGTGAAAAGGACTTCTGAGTTGATTCCCATGTGCCATCCGCTTCCGATCCAGAAATGTTCCGTAGACTATGAACTGGATGAGATAAACGGAATTATCCGCACTTTCTGTACAGTGAAAACAGAAGGCAAGACCGGTGTGGAAATGGAGGCACTGACAGGGGTTCAGGTGACGCTTCTGACGATTTATGATATGTGTAAGGCAATTGACAAGCATATGGTAATGTCCAATATTCATCTGGTTGAAAAGACGGGTGGTAAGAGTGGAGATTTTCATTTTTGATATCCACGAATTGCTCTGCAATTTGCAAAATATTTGTTGGGTAAAATGAAAGAAATGTGTATAATGGAAATACAGAATGGCAGATAACGAAAAAAATTATCTGCCAGACAGGGAGGTTTTTGTAAAATGAAAAGAGTAGCGATCATTACATCCAGTGATACGGGATATCGCGGAGAACGTGAGGATTTAAGCGGACCTGCGATCCGAGAGATTGTTGAGAAGAATGGATATGAGGTTGTGTCTGAAGATGTTCTGCCGGATGACAGAAAGATGCTGTCAGAGAGAATGGCGGAAATTGCAGACAGCGGCACAGCGGAACTGATCCTGACAACAGGCGGAACCGGTTTTTCACCCAGAGATATTACACCGGAGGCAACGGAGGATATTATTGACAGACGTGTACCGGGGATTCCGGAGGCAATGCGTGCGTACAGCATGACTATCACGAAACGCGCCATGCTCAGTCGTTCTACGGCAGGTATCCGAAAAAAAACACTGATCATCAATCTTCCGGGAAGTCCGAAAGCTGTAAAAGAGAGCCTGGAGTATATTATTGATGCGCTTGGACATGGCATTGAGATCATGACAGGGGAAGCAGGGAACTGCGCAAGATAACTGATGGCGATAACAGGGATAAGAAAGCAGAGTAGCGTCAGAATGTACTGACGAAAAGAGAAATCGGTGAGCCAAAGCAGAGAAGATAAGCTGACGGCAATAAACGGAAGAGCAGGTACGAAAACAGTATCTGAAACGAAAACAGGAAGGTAAAAGGGACAATCTTATGGGAAAAGTAATTGCGGTTTGTACAAGTGAAAGAAAGGGAATACAGAAGACAAGTGTTCCGGAGATTAAAGTAATTGAGGACTGGGGAATCGAGGGTGATGCCCATGCCGGCAAATGGCACCGTCAGGTAAGTCTGCTCTCTTTTGACAAGATTGAAGATTTTCGCGCCAGAGGTGCAGAGGTAGAAGACGGGGCATTCGGAGAGAACCTGGTGGTTCAGGGAATCGACTTTGCCACACTTCCGATCGGCACGAAATTCCAGTGCAATGATGTAGTCCTGGAGCTGACACAGATTGGAAAAGAATGCCACAGCGGATGTGCGATCTTTAAGAAAATGGGAGAGTGCATTATGCCGAAACAGGGAGTTTTTACGAAGGTTCTCCACGGAGGTGTGATCCACCCGGGGGATGAACTGGTAATTTTGTAACAGATCTTTTAACCGGATTATAGCAATCCTCATAAATAATGTATATTGATCCGGCTTATCAGAGCGCGAAATCCTGCGTCAGATATCCTTGACGTGTGTTGTTTACAGGGAGTGCTATAAATTAAGATTACATGAGGAGATTGGAAAAAATGATTATTGATACACATGCGCACTATGATGACGAGGCCTTTGACACAGACAGGGAAGCGCTTCTTATGTCTATGTACGATGGAGGGATTGAGAAGATTGTGAATGTCTGTGCATCTGTAGGCGGTTTTCAGGATACTGTGAAGCTGATGGAGAAATATCCTTTTGTATATGGAGCAGTGGGAATCCATCCGGATGATGCAGATAAGATGACACAGGAGACTCTGGATGAGATTCGCAGATTATCCCATATGGACAAGATGGTGGCAATCGGTGAGATCGGGCTGGACTATTACTGGCATAAGGAAGAAGAGGAACATCAGATCCAGAAGAAAATGTTTCGCGCTCAGCTTGACATTGCCAGAGAAGAGAAGCTTCCGTTTATGATCCACAGCAGAGAAGCTGCCGAGGATACTCTGAATATCGTCAGAGAATATATGCAGGGTGGTATGTATGGCGGTATCATTCATTGTTTTTCATACAGCAGGGAGATTGCGGCAGAATATCTGAAAATGGGACTGTATCTGGGAATCGGCGGAGTTGTCACTTTTAAGAACGCAAAGAAACTGAAAGAGACGGTTCAGTATGCACCCCTGTCTCAGCTTGTTCTGGAAACAGACTGTCCCTATATGTCTCCAGAGCCAAACAGAGGTAAGAGAAATTCGTCATTAAATCTGCCTTATGTAGCACAGGCAATCGCAGAACTGAAGGGAATTACAGCAGAGGAGGTTATTGATGTGACCAGACAGAATGCAGAGAAACTGCTGGGAATTCATCAATAACCACTGTCATATTCGTTTGAAGAATCATCTGAATTTTCATCCGAACTTTCGTCCGAACTTTCATCTGAACTTTCATCTGAACTTTCGTCCGAACTTTCATCCGAACTTTCATCTGAAGAGCTGTCAGAAACGTCGGAAGAGTCTTCGGTTCCGTCTGATGTGTCTGCCTGATATTCCCAGGAGTGGATGGATTCTGTATCTTCCACTACATTTCCGGTAGTTTTGTCAATCATGTTGCCCTCCCAGTCAAACTTGACGTTCAGCAGGTTTGTATTTGTGGAAGGCTTCACATTCATGGACATGATTTCCTTAAATTTAGCTTTCAGGTTATCGAGAGTAAACTCATCACCGATCACATTTCTTACACTGTGGGAAGAAGCAAGTTCTTCTGTATAATCATCCAGCATATATGGTCCGTATTCTCCGTTATCGTGATTATAATGCATGACCATAGGTTTCACTTCCGGAGAAAGGATCTGGATGGTTGATTTGCCGTTCAGAGTTGATTTCTGTATGGTAAAACTTGCCATTCCTTCCAGAAGTTCCGGGAGTTCCTGCTGGGTGGAAACGAAGTTTCCGAGGGAGTAGAATATGGTGGTATTGTGTCCCTGGTCATCAGAAAGCTGTCCGTAAGGCTGAAGCACATGCGGATGACCGCCAATGATCACATCAACACCCTGCTGCATCAGAAAAGCGGCCCATTGTTTCTCGTATTCATTTGGCATGGTTTCATCTTCTGTTCCCCAGTGAGCCACAAAGATGATGCAGTCGCTGATTTCTTTGGCTTTCTGGATCATTGTGGTGATCTTATCCTTATCAAAGATATCGATCATGTACTCATATCCTTCGCCTGCACCGGAATTATTGGTGCCGTATGTATAGTCAAGAAAAGCAATCTTAATACCATTCACTTCTTTTACTTTGACAGTGTCTGCATCTTCCTGGGTGGCGTGAATGCCAAGTACAGGAATATCCGGATAATTGGTGCTCCAGAAATCCAGAGTACTTTTCAGATAGTCATATCCATAATCATCGGCGTGATTTGTGGCAGATTCCACTACATCAAACCCTGCTTTGATAATGGCATCTCCCACTTCCTGGGGAGTGGCAAAAGAAGGATAAGTGCTGACAGCATCGTGGCTTGGAGCAAAAACCGTTTCCTGGTCGATCATGGCTACGTCTGCAGCCTGGATCTGGTCCAGAACATGAGTGTAGATATGGTCATAATTCCATATGCCGGAGTCATTTTCGCCGGATTCATACAGCTTGCTGTGATAAAGATTATCTCCAACAGCAATTACACTTGCAGTGGAGATGACAGGTGTTTCAGCTTTGATCTTATCCTGCTGTTCCTTGAGAGCCGCTGCTTCTGTTGCTTCTTTCTGCGGTTTACGGATCAGGGTGTAATCCATCTGATGCATCACCAGAACGAGCAGAACCAGAACAATAACAGAACACAGAAGACTGATCCGGGAGTTGATTCTCTCCCGTAAATTAAGTGGCATATTATTTTTTTTCATAGAAAATTCCCTTTAACTAAAATAGTTCTTAACAGTGAGAGTGCTGAACAGTTACAGTAATCTGCAGCCTGTATTGCTGTCCTCAGTACCGTATCTCAAATTCATTGCAGACTGCATACGGAAATGAGACAGGAGCGTATGAACTGTAATCTATCTGTCCATTATAACAAATTTCATGGTTCAAAGAAAGAATTAAGAGAGAAATTCTTTGAAAACCTGCCAGAAATGCTTTGTGAGACAAAGTATTTTAGTGTATAATAGGTAGCAATATAACCATAATGTACAAACATGCTACAGCAATGCTATATGGAATTGCTTAAGCAAAAAGAGGGAGGTAACCGGATGAACCATTATGAGGCAATTAATGATGTACTGGTCAATTTATTTAATGAGATTCTGGACCTGGAAGAACGGGCATTGATTACGGGAGAATATAAGAATATTTCCGTCAATGATATGCACATTATTAATGCAGTAGGTATCCGGGAACAGAAGAATATGTCAACAGTAGCCAGAGAACTGAATGTGACTGTGGGTACATTGACGATCGCTGTGAATAATCTTGTAAAGAAGGGATATATCCAGCGTATGAGAAGTCAGGAGGACCGAAGGGTTGTGCTGATCTCCCTGACAGAACAGGGGAAGAAAGCTTATTACCATCATAAAGATTTCCATGAGAAGATGGTACTGGCTTTACTTAAAGGCCTAAATGTGGAGGAGACAGAGGCATTGACGAAAGCTCTGACCAAGCTGCAGGCATTTTTCAGATCATATCAGTAGAAGGAGTAAAGATGGAATATACTGAGAAGGATTTAGTAAAGATCGCAAAAAGGGAAAATAATACGAAGAGAAACTATCTGGTAGTGGATCCGCTTCAGGGAAAGCATATTCCGGTAGTGCCATCAAAGGCACTGGATTTATTTGCTGCTCTGGCAGATACTTTCAGGGAGAAATACAAAGATGAAAAACTTTTGCTGGTGGGCTTTGCGGAGACAGCAACTGCCATAGGTGCTCAGGCAGCGATTACTGTGGGGGCAGATTATATTCAGACCACCAGAGAAGTTATTCCCGGCGTGAATTATCTGTTTTTTTCCGAGGAACACAGCCATGCCACAGAGCAGAAGCTGGTAAAAGATGATATTGACAGAGCAGCGGCGGAGACGGATCGGATCATATTTATTGAGGATGAAGTAACTACCGGAAAAACAATTCGGAATATCATCAGTATTCTTGACAGGGAATATGACGGAAAATTTAAATATTCAGTAGCATCTCTGTTAAACGGAATGAGCGAGGAGAATCTGGAACGTTATAAGAGACAGGGGATTTCCCTGTATTATCTGGTAAAAACGGATCACAGTACTTACGGAGACAGAGCAGAAACATTTAAGGGAGACGGATTTTATTATAAATGTCCGGATAAGGCCGCAGAGTATACAACGATTTATGTTAAAGACCGGATGGATGCCCGCAGACTGATTGATTCCGGGAAATATGAAGAAGCATGTGAGAATCTGTGGAGAGAAATCCGGGAGAAAACCGGAAATATGGCTGATAATATATCTGGCAAAAGAATACTGGTGATCGGCACTGAGGAGTTTATGTTCCCTGCACTTTATATCGGAAGAAAGATGGAAAAAGAGGGAGCCGAAGTAAGGTGCCATTCGACTACAAGAAGTCCCATTGCTGTGAGTCTGGAAAAAGAGTATCCCCTTCACAGCAGATATGAACTGAAAAGTTTATATGATCCGGACAGGAGAACGTTTATTTACGATATAGGAAAATATGACAAGGTATTGATTGTTACAGATTCTCCGGAAATAAAGGAGAGTCAGGAAACGCTGATAAATGCTGTCCGGATGCAGAACAAGGATATTACAGTTGTAAGGTGGTGCTGATTTGAGAAGTTCCTATTCAGAAGAAGATGTGATTTTATTATTGAAGGATATTACCGGGCTGGTAGAACCTCAGCCTGCCAAAGTGCGGGAGAAACTGATTCAGTCCGGAAAACATTACAGCGAGATGCTGCCTGTTGAATATGTTCCTACAGATCAGTATATGCAGGTATATCATAATGCGCTGAAACATTATGCGAAGCCGGTTGCCAATGCAGTAGGAATGCTGGCAGATAAGATCATAGAGAATAAGGGAAAGAA
>ERZ507033.1318-NODE-1318-length-9934-cov-3.414111_pt1 | contig 9934 bp, 10 predicted proteins | sample MGYA00512874_ERZ507033 | MGnify/ENA metagenome assembly ERZ507033
TATACCAAAAGAATTAAGTAATTATAATTCTGAATACATTTATCTGTTTTCAGAAATAGATAAATTTAAAGAGGCTGGGTTTCCTGAAGAAACAAGCTATATAATGCCTAATGTTATTAGACGTTTTTTAGAAATATACACTTTAATCAAATTACCCGGAAATAAAGACGAGATAGACAACAGAGTCAAAATACTAATTGGAGATGTGAACGAATTAAAAATATTACATACTTTTTCTCATTTCACTTCATTTGAAAGAGTTACTCAACACAGTGCTTTAATATTTAGGCTGGAAGATATTATATCAGACCTGTATATATTATTGAGCAAAGATTCAACACATTTATCATCTTTATATGAGGGTATAGGAAAAAGAATGAGTTCTACATAAAATTAAAATATAAATCCGTATCTTTGCATTCAGAAATCGTACCCAAGATACAAACTTGTGTTGAACGGTGCAAAGCTGTGAAAACCTTATTCAAGGGACTTACATCGTAGCAAAGATACAACTTACTGAAAGATAGTGTCATAACAACCCGTTTTCGGTTGCTGGTAGCACCACCTTGAAGAAAAAAAGACAGTAAAATCCTGATTCCCGGAATCAGGATTTTTATTTTCTCACAAAACACAAAATACGGCAATATAGACTGGATGACGAGGTATACGAGCTTTCCGCTCAATTGTAACTTTATCCGCTTCTGGCCTGCCTCCATATTTGATTAAGTCTTGGAGCAAAACTACTCCTTCCCGATATAAATCCCAATTTGATGCATATTAAAAAAACACTTTATACTTGAAGCATAAAGCTGGATGAATTCATCTTTATAGAGTTCCCGAACATCTTCGGGAGCATCATCAAGAGTATAAGCAAAAAGATTCTTACGCAAAGATTCCATATACCTGCCCACATCTTTTCCTGCGTATAGCTAGCAGGATTTAGTTTGAAAATATTTTCTCCGCTAAATGCAAGAAAGCGGTTCTGAAGTTGTTTATCATTCACACATTCTTTCTTTATAAACTCGTCAAATCACCTCTAAGCTTCTACTACAACAAGTCTATTTTAGGCTGCAATATTCTCAAACTTATATAATATACATCTTAATCATCGACGAACGGCAAAAAGTTCAGCTTCAGTTTCCCAAGTACCATCCGGACGTTTTACCATACGTTGCCAACGGAATGAAGTCGTTGTAATTTCTGAAAACACCCACTGTATATTCTTCTCATTAATTTCCGTCTGAACAATCCTGTTTCCTTCTCTTTTTCCTTCCAGTTGTGTAGCCCCTCCTAATTCCGTATATAAAATATCCCATGCCTCTGTATTAGGATTATACATACGTACCGCAGTCGCATAAGCTGCATCCGGTTGATAATCTTTAATCCGTGCCTTACGCGAAGGGCAAATAAACACATCTTGAATTGCAGTCCCTTCCAGCACCCAAGCGAATATCCACTCTCCCTGAACATGTCTTTCGCCTGTTGTACCTTGGTTATCAACCCATTCAAAATCCCATTCACCGACAAACTGTCCATACAGGTTATCTTTTTCCGGTATCAAATTGCTTTTCCCTTTTGACACTAATACATTTATAAATTCTCCCATACTTTATTTACTGACTCTAGATTAGACAAATATAAGATTTATAATTAATAATCACTAATATTGAAGCAATTATCTGTATGCAATATCCATGTCGAAAGCAAACAGATGCATAGTATAAAATACTGGCTTCCCTACTCCCAAACAGATTTTTTATATTACACCCCAAAAACATTTCATTTACAAACTTATTGCAAAAAAAGTATTTGGCCATTAAATCTCAATTATTCAAGAAAGAAGTACCGATAAAAAGTCTTTTTTCCCTATATTTGCTAGGCTGAAAAAAATGTCATTAACTCAATTAATATGAAAAAACTATCGTTTATTATTGTATTTGTATTCCTGTCCATTCTTTTTGTACAGGCACAGCAAGCAAAGTATGTATTTTATTTCATCGGAGATGGAATGGGTGTTAACCAAGTTTTAGGAACAGAGATGTATCGTGGAGAGTTGGAAGGCAAAATTGGTGTGACTCCGTTATTATTCACCCAATTTCCTTATGCAACCATAGCCACTACTTTCTCGGCAACCAACGGAGTGACAGATTCGGCCGCTGCAGGAACAGCACTTGCTACGGGAAACAAAACAAAAAATGGCGCATTAGGTGTGAAAAAGGATCTGGAAACCAAAGTTAACAGTGTTGCTTCTTGGGCAAAAAATAAAGGTTGCCGTGTAGGTATCAGTACCAGTGTCAGCGTAGACCATGCCACACCGGCTGCTTTTTACGCACACCAAGGACAAAGAAGCAGCTATTACAACGTGGGTCTGGATTTGATTGATGCCAACTTCGATTTCTATGCAGGATCAGACTTTTTAGATCCCACCAACAAAAAAGCCGCCGGTTCAAATTCAGAAAGTCTGTACACACTGGTGGACAAAGCCGGATATACCATAGCCCGTGGCTACAAGGACTATCAGAAAAAAGCAAAAAAATCGGACAAACTGATTCTCTTACAACCTGCGACAGCAACAGACAATAGTGCTATCCCCTATGCTATCGATCGAAAAAAAGGCGATATGACTTTAACTGAAATCACCCGTGCCGGAATCAATTTCCTGTCTAAAGATCTATCAAAAGGGTTCTTCCTGATGGTTGAAGGAGGTAAAATAGACTGGGCCTGCCACAGCAACGACGCCGCTACCGTATTCCACGAAGTAATGGATATGGACAATGCCATAAAAGTTGCTTACGAATTCTATGAACAACATCCCGATGAAACCCTGATTGTAGTAACAGCCGACCACGAAACCGGAGGAATCGTTTTAGGAAAAGGTCCGTATACTTTGAACCTGCAAGCTTTAAAATCACAAAAAGTAAGTGAAAGCGGATATACTAAAATTGTAAACGAATTAAGAAAAAAATACAAGAATCAAGTACCTTGGGAAGTTATCAAGCAATCATTGAAGGATAATTTCGGATTTTGGGATAGTATTCAATTGAATGAAAAGCAAGAAGCATCCCTGAAGAAAGTATATGATGAATCATTTAGCGGTAAAGAGATAGATTTGACCAAAAGTGAATATCAACAAGACGAACCTTTGGCAGCTGAGGCCAAAAGAATTCTGGATGACATCGCTCTGGTAGGTTGGACCAGTGGTGGGCACTCTGGAGGTTATGTACCCGTATTCGCTATCGGAGCCGGCGCCCAACTATTCCAAGGTCGCATTGACAATACCGAAATTCCGGTAAAAATAGCAGAAGCTGCTGGTTATCCCAACAATTAATCAAAAGCAAGATAGTGCGACAAACGTTCCAAGTCTTTCTCAGTGAATTCCTCATACAAGGATAACTGGGAAAGACTTTTTAATTTTCCCTTTTTCCTCCTATATTCTATAATTACCTTTGCCTGATAAAAATTCATATAAGGATGAGAGCGAAGTTTGTCAAGCCCGGCCTTATTGGCATTTATCCGATGAATTGGTGCATTTCCGAGTTTAAACCATCTCAACATATCCTCATCTACATAGTTCACTTCCTTCAACTGAGCCATATCATAAAAACCTCCCAAACGTTTCCGGTAAGCCACAATCATGCGTGCAATGCCACTGCCTATTCCCGGAATCTTTTTCAACTCGGTAGTGTCCGCTTCATTCAAATCGACTAAAGTTCCTTCCGGATATTTATAAACCGCCAACGTATCTTTCTCCGCCTTTTTGATAAAGTGCAATGTATCCTGTTTCCGCCGAAAAGCCTCTGATATCTGGATATAAGGTTTTAACATATTAAATTTCTCGGACGACAAGCCATAAACACGAGAGAAATCATCCGCTGTCCTGAATTTACCGCCGGCTCTCCGGTATTGCAAAATAGTATGTGCAATAAAAGGAGGCAATCCACGTTGCAAAAATTCGATGGAATCGGCTGAATTTGGATCAAAAGCAGCCAATACCACCTCTCTTCTTTTAGGCTTATCATAGGAATATCGCAGAGATTCCTTCTCCTCCATCTCATGTACTCCGGCCAGAAAGTTTTTTATTTCTTCTATCCCCTCTTGATCCTGTTCCAAAGACTCTTCCTTTACTGGAAACAGAACCCATATACACATAAATATGAAAAGCAAAGTCAACAAAAAAAGTATAGCTCTTCGTTCGCTTTTCGAAAAATAGAAGAAGTCTTTCCACATTACAATTCTAAATTAGCCCTAATTCATTGATAAAAATCAAAATGATAGCCACAGGTGCCACGTATCTCAACAAGAAGATATACAGATTGAAAAGACCTGCTTTCAGTTTTCCCCCATTGGTCAATTCTTCATAAGAAACGGAACGTTTCAAATACCATCCTACAAAGATACATACCAGCAAGCCACCCAAAGGAAGCATTATTTTTGCAGTGACAAAATCAAGTAAGTCAAAGAATCCCTTATCAAACAGCGTATATTTCTGCATAACTCCCAATGACAAGGAAGAAATGACTCCAATTATAATGCACCCGAAAGTGACCAATCTAGCAGCACGGCCACGAGTTAAATTGAATTCCTCGTGCAGAAAAGCCGTCACCACTTCATGTAGAGAAATAGTAGAAGTCAATGCAGCCAAAGCCAACAAGACATAGAACATCACCGAGAAAATATAAGCTAATATCGGCACACCGCTAAAAGCTTGCTGAAAAACATTAGGCAATGTAATAAAAATTAATGATGGTCCCGCATCCGGCTGGATACCTACAGAAAAGGCCGCCGGAAAAATAATCAATCCGGCCAAGACAGCCACAAAAGTATCAATCACACCGACACTCAGAGCCGTATTTCCCAGTTTGGTTTCTTTCCCAAAATAAGAAGCATAGGTTGAAAGACATCCCATTCCCAAACTCAAGGAAAAGAACGCCTGCCCCATAGCCCCTAAGAAAACATCTCCGTTCACTTTACTGAAATCAGGCTTCAGCAGAAACTCCAAACCTTTTTCCGCATTGGGAAGCGACAATGAGCACCCCACCAAAACTACTATCAGTACAAACAAAACAGGCATCAGCACCTTCGAAGATTTCTCTATTCCATCTTTCACTCCCTTTACTATAACAAAATGGGTGGCCAATAAAAAGATGACCAGCCAGATAAGCGGACGAACAGGGTCCTTCGAAAAACTCTGGAAAGCAACCACAAAATCTTCCGGCTTCTTATCTGCAAAACCATTCATTCCCGCTTCCAATATATATTCCAAAGTCCATCCTGCCACTACCGAATAATATCCTAGAATAAGAAAACCGGCCAAAACCCCCAAATATCCCAACCACTTCCAATGAGTTCCGGGTGCCAAAACCTTATAAGCACGTCCCGTACTTGCTTTTGAATGACGACCTACTGTGAATTCGGCAATCATAATAGGCATTCCCAACATAAAAACACACGCCAAGTATACTAAGATAAATGCCGCACCTCCATGATTTCCCGTTTCATAGGGAAACCTCCATATATTACCAAGTCCTACAGCCGAACCTGCCGCCGCCAGAACAGCCCCAATCTTACTTCCGAAATTTACTCTTTCGCTTTTTTGCATAAAAAACTATCAAATTATTATAAATCAACACTGGTTAGCCTGCAAAAGTATAAAATTAATCGTACTTTTGCGACGAATCACAAAAAAATTAAAGTATGCTATATTATTTTAGAAAATATCCAGTATCCTTGATCATTGTAGCTATCATCTTTTATCTTTCCTTTTTCACTCCTCCTAAAACAGATGTGGAAGAAATCCCCTACATAGACAAAATAGTGCATATATGCATGTATGGAGGACTCTGTTTCATTTTATGGATAGAATACCTGAGGAATCATAAGGCCATCAATTGGAATCATGTAATATGGGGAGGCATCATAGCTCCTGTAGCTATGAGCGGGTGTATCGAACTGATGCAAGCTTATTGCACAGATACCCGCAGCGGTGACTGGCTGGATTTTCTGGCAAACAGCATTGGAGTCGGACTAGCCGCCTTAATAGGATATTACTTACTTCGCCCCCTTATATGGCGTAAATCCTAAAAAGAAACGCCGACGATTCTTCGCGAACAGTCGGCGTGATGATAAAAGTCAAAGTTATATAATAAAGATAGAGAGTCAACTTAACGGAAATCTTTCAGATCATTCTGCAACCTCTGACGAGTGAAAAAGATACGGCTTTTCACTGTTCCCAACGGAAGTCCCAGTTTTTCGGCAATTTCCCTATATTTAAATCCTGATACATACATAGCAAACGGCACACGGTAATCTTTAGGCAACGCATTCACGATACGATGTATCTCTTTCAAATCATAAGCACCTTCTGTAGAATCGAATCCTGAGTCCTGTGGAAGATTCAAATGGAACAAGTTATCTGTCTGATCGACGAAAGTCTGATCACGCACTGTTTTACGATAATTATTTATAAATATATTACGCATGATGGTGTACATCCATCCTTTAAAATTCGTATCTGGAGTAAACTTCTCTTCGTTGTCCAAAGCTTTAAGTGAAGTTTCCTGCAACAAATCATTAGCCTCTTCTCTGTCAGCTGTCAATTTAAATGCAAAGCGAAATAATTCGGTTTGTATACTTAGTAAATGCTGTGTAAAGTCGACTGTCTTCATATTAATCTATTTTTAAATTGTTATTTTCTGTTTTTGCTTTCTGCTGCAATATTAACGACTTCTCGCAAAAGTCACGACAGAAAAACTAACAACAAAGGGGGTATAAACTATCAAATAACAGTTTTTACCCCCTAAATTAACAGTTAACAGGTGGTTTCGTTTTAACTTTTAATTAGCCGGTATCCCTCCACCGGTTCCAGCATTACCTCCTCCACTTTTCAAATCATCATTATTAATGCTTCGCGCAGCTTTTTTTACCTGAGCCTTCAACTCCCCAAAACGCCAACTGATATTAAATCCATAATAACGCATCGGAATTCTGGTAGCAGTAGAAGAGCAGAAAGTAGGAGTATTGATGTTATTCTTAAAAGTAATATATTTATTAAATAAATTGGACGAGTTAAGAGATATAGTCAGCCTCTTTTCCTTCAAGAAAGAACGACTGAGCCCTATCGCATAATAATAGAAAGAGGAACTTTTACCTTGCAAAGAGATATGCGGAGTACCACCCCCTCCGTTCAGACTCAGACGCAGATCCCAAGGCAGAGTCTGCTGGAAGCTTCCGAAGACATTTCCTTCCCAGCCATGATTCTTTAAATCAAGCCCTGAACTTCTATAATCCACATAAGCTCCCCGTCCATTGATATTAAAGCGGGTTTTAGGAGACATATTCCAGTTCAAGAACAAAGACAAATTAATATTCTTACTTTTTCCTATATTATCATAGGTAGAATTCATCACACCATCTTTTATAAAAGAGTATTGCTCTATACCATTATTGACAAAAGAATAATTAGCACTGACATTTACATTAAATTTCTGCGAGAAACTACCGAAAGTAACACTAAGCGAATGGGCCTTTTCACTTTCCAAATCAGGATTACCGTAACTGATCGCAGTAGGGTTGCTGGTGTCAGTAAACGGATTCAAAAACCAAATACCCGGCCGGCTGATACGCATATTATAAGATGCCCTCAAACTTTGAGTAGGAGCCAATTGGTAAGAGAACATCAAGGATGGAACCAAATCATCAAACTGAGCATCAAACTTCTCATCCTTATTTTTATAATCCGCATCCATAAATGTATGCTCATAGCGAATTCCCGCCTTTCCACCGAGTTTTTTGTACTTCAGCTGATAGCCCAAATAAGCAGCCAGAATATCCTGCTTATGATCATATTGCGTACTCATATCCTGATCATACTTATATTCTCCGGTTTTATCGGCCAGATAATATTTACCATCACTTTTACTTCTACGAAAAATATACTTTATACCAGTTTCAATGCTGTGTATCGAATTTATCGGATTGGTATAGTCCAATTGAGCCGTATGCTCTTGTGTGCTGGCATCATTTTTAAAATATTGGTTTTGCAAAAGATAAGGAACATTCAACGTATCCTCATAATCCGTATTCGCTTCACTGTTATTGGGGGAATGGCTAAAACGATAAGAGAAAGTAAGAAGTTCCCCTTTCTTTTTAAACGAATGCTGATAATCCATGTTGCCCCCCACTTCGCCAAAGCCCGATTCATTATTCCCCAAAGAACCGTAACCGTAAACCGGATTACCGGCATGATTCGTCATCTGGGTATTTCCAATCCTCTTATTCGTAAAATTGCCAGTCATCAGATTCATAGAAAAACTAATCAGATTCAAAGTGTCAATCTCATAACTTCCTTCCAGACTGCCAAATTGAAAATTGCCATAGCTCTTGCTTCTTCGATGCGACTCCAAAAATTTATTTTCCTGAGACGTGAAATCCTCACGATATGAATCTTCAAATCCCTTTTGAGATCCCTGGTAGTTATAAGAATAATTACCGGTAACAGTGAACTTGCCCGACTGAACCGTACCATAACCGCCACCATACACACGCGTATTGCTTGCACCACCATTCAATGTCACCGTATATCCTTCCATTCCAGCTCCTATAGTGATAATATTCAAGATGCCCGCCACCCCTTCCGCGTCATATTTAGCCCCAGGCTCGGTGATAACCTCTATAGATTTAATGGAATTGGCCGGCATACTCCGCAATACCTCGGTAGGATTATTGCTCATCATGTTATTCGGCTTGCCATTAACATGCACTTTAAACTTACTGCTACCGTTTACTTGAATTTTATCCTCTCCATCTACAGTCACCAGCGGAACTTTACGGAGCATTTCAAGAGTCGTATTGGTTTTAGAATCCGGATCATCCTCTATACTATACGTCACTTTGTCTATTTCCGCCTTTACCAAAGGTTTCTGCGCTACCACCTCCACTCCTTTCAACATTTCAGTCGCTTCTGCTATCAGAATCTTACCCAAATCAACATTCCTACGATTTGCCGATATCGAGAACTCCTTCTGTACAGGAGACTTTCCTACAGAAGTAAAATGAATGAGATAAGTCCCCGGCACGGCAAGCCGTTCGTCAAACCTGCCGTCCGCTCCTGTCACAGCCAGTTTCACCGGCTTTACAGGATTGTTCTTCAATGAAATACGGATTGTAGAATACGGTTCCCCTTCATTAGACAAAGAATCTAATAAGACCCCCTTGACTGAGAACTGGCCTTGGACAGCCTTTTGCGCCTTCGCCGTAAATGACAAACTTGCCACAAGCAAGATAATGCCCCATAAAATGTTGTGTTTCATATATCAATAATGAGTTTGTGTTTGTTGCAAAGGTAGGTAAACGATAGCAAGTAGTTTATTTTCAGACGTTAAAGAAGCCTATATATTATCTACCAGCGAGTATAAGGATTCTTCATCAAAAAAGAATTATAATAACGAATATCTCCCGTTACCTCTTTTTCGATGAAATGGGGCTTTTTGAACAATTCGTCCTCACTATTCAATTCCACTTCCGCTACAGTCAAGCCTTCATTCTCACCATAAAACTCATCCACTTCAAAGATATGCTCTCCACTTTTCACCAAATACCGGATTTTATCAATCACCCCAGGCTCACACAGTTTCATCAACTCTTCGGCCTCTTGCAAACTGATCTCCTTCTCCCACTCATAACGACTTGTACCGGAGTCATTGGAAGCCCCTTTGATAGTAAGATACCCTTTATTATCCCGAATACGCACCCGGACAGTTCTTCCACGAGCACTACAGATATAACCTTGCACAATATGACTATGTGCATAAGCCTCTAGTTTATAACTGTCGTCCTTTACTAAAAATTTTCGTTCTATTTCTTGTCCCATAGCGTTTTAATATATAAAAAAGCCCCGCAGAGAATAACCTCAGCAGGACTTCACTATTTATTTTCC
>ERZ507033.1319-NODE-1319-length-9933-cov-5.612978_pt1 | contig 9933 bp, 7 predicted proteins | sample MGYA00512874_ERZ507033 | MGnify/ENA metagenome assembly ERZ507033
AGACGCAAGGCAAAGAGAATAATTGTTTAAAGGAAGAGCTTTACCAGCTCACCTTCGATGAAAACGACCGCGTATCGTTCAATGCACTTTGGGCTTTAACCCATTTCGATGAAGCTAACAACCTATGGCTCTTTCAGAAGCACGATGACTTGATAAATAGGGTTCTCGCAGAGAAGAATGAGACCAAGCGCCGCCTGATGCTCAATCTTCTTCTCCGTCAGCCTTTCGAAGAAGAATCACTCCGTTCCGATTTAATCGATTTCTGCATCGCCAAGATTACCGCCTGTTCCCAGCCCTACGCCATCCGCTGCTACTGCATGAAGCTCGCCTACGAGCAGATGAAGTACTATCCCGAACTCCTCGAAGAGTTAAGAATGGCATTGGATATGCTGGAACAAGAGGTTCTCTCTCCAGGATTGCAGCCGGCAAAAAGGCAAATTATGAAGAAAATCAAGCGAAGCCTTGGAAAATTCGGGAAATAGTCGTAACTTTGCAAACGTAATATTCTAACAATATAATACATAAATGGATGGAGATACAACTGAACGATTATCACAAGAAAGTCAATGCCCAGATGCAAAAGAGCATGGCTTATTGGCGAGAGCATCCGCTTTCGCTGGAGGAGTGCTTAGCTCAATTCAAGCGCTTGCGGGAACAACGGCTTGCAAGGGAGTCCAAATTGCAAGGCTAAAAGACTGGGCTAAGGAGAATGATTGCTGGATTGAAGATCCGGAATCATTAGGTGTGTTCTCTGACCGAGGTTCAGAGAACGAGGTTTATATGGCCTATGATGGAATACACGTTTATAAACTTAACGACTTCCGTTATTCTGACGACAACCTTACTCCATTCTTTGAACGAATTCCTGCCCATAACCAATACTTTCCAGATTGCGCCTACGATTTCATCGGTTTCTCACAGAATCGAGATGGAAAAGTTTGTGCTGTCCTTCGCCAACAGCTTGTTGTAAATGCGAGGGAAGCTACTCCCGAAGAAATCAAGGCTGAGTTCGAGCGCATCGGTTTCCACGCAGAAGACAATGGAGAATATTTCACCAATGGCATTCACGACATCTTCGATGCCGTGCCCAATAATGTATTGGTTGGAGATGACGGCAACTTCTACTTCATTGATACCATTATCTTTAAACCGGATATGAATGGATTAGATACTTACAAGAAATACTCTCCGAACTATTCAAAAAAAGAGTGAAGCTCATGCCTCACTCATTGTCTCTTCTACGTAATTTATCAAAACTTTGCTCAACTAATTACAGAGCAAGTTATTCGGGAACTAATACAGATGTTGGAATTATCATATTAAAAGCTTCACCCTCTATATGAACAACAGCATTTCCCCGTATAATTTTAATAAATCTTGCCCGACGTCCAGCAGGTATCATTTTTGCTCTACCATCAAGTAACATCTGGGTAACACCCATATCATTCTGATCCACAGAATATTGTGTTAAAAGCGCATTGTTTTCCTTATCATAAGTAGCTATTGTGTTCTGTTGTATGACATATTCTTTGTTGGGAATTAATTCATCCATACAACCTATTGCATCAAGACTCGGTTTACTTGAAAACTTTATCAACAGTCCCAAGACAATACATAGTAAAACTATCACATAAAACTTTTTATTGTTACTTTTGCTTTTACCTTTTGTTGAGTTTTCGTTATCAACTATAGGCTTTATTAATTCTCCTTTTTCTCTATCATTTAACACAAAATCATCCGACGCAGGAGTCTTAACCAGATTTGCTTCTACCAATATAGCTAGTGCTGGAGATTGCACACCACCAACATAAGGCTTGAGAGTCGTTGTATTGATAATAGGTAAATCTATATAGGCATTATATAGTTTTGCCAATTTAATTTGAAAAGAGGTTCCGATTCCTCTTTTGCCGCATATCAAATTATCAATGATATGAATATCATAATATTTCTGACCAGTCACACTTGTCGCACTAGTAACCTTAGATAATGTGCAGACAAATTCGTTATAAGATAAATACATTATTACCAACTATTTTGCCAACTGTTTCCCAGAAGTATAGCGGTTAATAAATAGGAAAAGCGTGGGAACTATTGCTTATATGCCAGGACTGAGGTTGTGGAAGGACCTACTTGTTGACAATGAAACAATAGCCCACGCTATGAGATATATTATGCCCTAAAGAAAAGGGTACAATAATCCTTATGCGTGAGCTGGATTGCCATTATCCAAACAAGTATTGAAACTTCCACATTCCAGTCCTTGGATAATATCAAAACGCTCTATATTAAATTGAGCCTTCATCACGACAAGTCTTTTCATGCCGCTCCAACTCGAATGCAAAGGTAGTTATTATTTCTGAAAATCGTATCATTTTAAATAAGTTTTTTCTAAGAAAATTAATGTTTAGGCATACAAGTAAGCTATAAATGGGCAATTCTTTAATATTTTACCCTAAATCATTGGTAATCTCGGGAAATAGTCGTAACTTTGCAAAGTTAAATATCAAGCATTACATCTATGAATAAAGATAATATCAACGAGTTCGCATCCTTCGATGAGTATCTTCGACAAGGAGAGCCTTCGCAGAAGGAAAGCGCCGAGAACTGGAAGACGGCTATCGGATTGCAGGCTGTAGATGGGCTGCAACCATCGGCGTATCTCATAGATGTGGCTAAACGAAACATCGAAGGAGAAATCTCTCTGGATGAAACCAGAAAACTGATTGACTCTTACTATCAGAGCAAGACGGTCCGTACACCTAAGGATGAAGACGAGGAAGAGGCAGATAAGGTTTCTGCCAACATCGCAAAGATTCTCGCCAGCAAGACCTTTGCCTTCAATACCAACGGATATGTTTCCCTGCACCGAAGAATTTTCGAGGGGGTATTCAAGCACGCAGGAGAAATCCGCCAGTATGATATTTCCAAGAAAGAATGGGTGCTCGAAGGAGATTCCGTAAACTACCTGAATTGGGAAGACTTGCGAAGAGCCTTGGATTGGGATATTGAGCAGGAGAAGAACTTCTCATATAAAGGTCTGACGGATGATGAGAAGATTGAGCATATTGCCAAATTCATTTCAGGCATCTGGCAAATCCACGCTTTCAGAGAGGGCAACACCCGAACCACGGCGATTTTCACCATCCAATATCTTCGCTCTTTAGGCTATAAGGTGAATAATGAGATGTTTGCCAAGCACTCTTGGTATTTCCGCAATGCCCTGGTTCGTGCCAACTATCGAAACATTCAGAAAGGCATAGATTACTCTCCTATCTACCTGGTTCGTTTCTTCAGAAACTTACTCTTAAAAGATGGTTGGGTTCTCAAGAACAGATATTTACATATCCGGCCGACTGATGATTGGAAAGAGCAGCCAAGAATAGGTACCCCACAAGTACCCCGCAAGCTATCCTCAAGTACCCCACAAGTACCCCACAAGTTCAGTCAACATGTGGAGACTCTTATTCTATCCTTTAACGATGAATATATGACATCTGCGGAAATTATGGGTGCAATCGGACTAAAGGACAGAAAAAGTTTTAGTGAACTATATTTAAACGCTGCCCTCTCAGAAAAAGCTATTGAAAGGAAATATCCAAACACCCCAAGACATCCACGCCAGCAATATCGGATGACAGAACAGGCAAAGACTTGGAAAGAAGGGTATGAGAAAAAGAATAAATAACATCATAATAAAAATAGAAAACAAAAACAAGTAATGAAGAAAAAAGCAACGGTCCTTATCGCCTCTATCATGGCGTTCTGCGGAATCAATACCGCTCACGCTGACGAGGGAATGTGGACGATTTACAACTTGCCTAACGCTGTATATGAGATGATGCAGCGCGAAGGCTTCAGTATGACTTACGACCAGCTCTACAACGGCGAGAACGCCTTGAAGAATGCTGTGGTTAACTTCTCGGGCTATTGCTCAGGCGTAGTCGTTTCTCCAGACGGTTTGGTATTTACCAACCACCATTGCGGTTTCGAGGCTATCAGAAGCCACTCTACCGTAGAACACGACTACATGCTCAACGGTTTCTTTGCTAAATCTTACGCAGAGGAATTGCCTAACGAGAATATGTTCGTAAGCTTCATGGTTGAACAGAAGGATGTAACCGATAAGGTGATGAGCCTCGGATACGAGAAACTCGACAACAAGAAGCGCGATGAACTCATCGATTCTCTGGAGAACGAGATGATTAAGGAGGTGAAGAAGAACGATTCTACCCTTCATATCACCGTTCAGCCTTTCTACGAGGGCAACAAGTGGTACGCTACTACTTACCGCGACTTCACCGACCTGCGTCTGGTTTTCACCGTACCAAAGTCTATGGGTAAGTTTGGTGGCGATACAGACAACTGGATGTGGCCTCGCCAGACCTGCGACTTCTCTGTATTCCGCATCTATGCCGACCCTAAGACCAATGGTCCTGCTGCCTACAGCAAGGACAATGTGCCTTATCATCCAAAGCGTTGGGCACAGGTTTCTCTCCAGGGTTATAAGGATGGCGACTATGCGATGACCATGGGTTACCCAGGCAGCACAGAGCGCTATCTTTCAAGCTACGGAATCCAGACCATGCGCGATGCAGAGAATGCGCCTCGTGCCCAGGTTCGTGGCGTAAAGCAGGAGGTAATGCAGAAACACATGCGTGCCGACGAGGCAGTACGCATCAAGTACGACAGCAAGTACGCCAGCTCTTCCAACTACTGGAAGAATGCCATCGGTATGAACAAGTGTATCGACTCTATCGGCATCGTGAATCTGAAGCGTGAGTACGAAACCCGTCTCCGTGCTTGGCAGGATACAGCCAAGGCAGCCAACGACCTCGCCCACAAGGTAGATTTCGACAAGCTCGCCAAGCTTTACAAGGAGAGCGCAGACGTGAAATACGCCTGGACCAACTTCGCTGAATCTTTCACAAGAAGAAGCAACATCGAGTTCTCTACCCGTGCCATCAAGCTCCAGACCAACATGGAGGTGAAGGGTCCAGAGAAGAACAAGAAGAAGCAGTATCATGAGTTTGAAGATAACTCTGCAGAATGGGATATGGCGCTCGATAAAGAGGTACTCGCTACCCTCTTGAAGAACTACAAGGAGCACGTAGATGCAAAATGGTTGCCTAAGTTCTACAAGACCATCGACGCTGAGTTTGGCGGCAACTACGCCAAGTATGTGGATTATCTCTGGGAGAAGTCGCTCATCATGAAGAAGGGTGCCAAGCTCTACTTCAACAAGAAGGGATATGAGAAGGATCCAGGCGTAAGCTTCGGTATGGATCTGAACGATGTATATGGTGATTTCGCTGCTCAGATGGGCAGCATCAACGATAGCATCGCCGAGCAGGAGAAGTATCTCTGTGCTGCCAAGCTCCGTATGGAGGAAGACATGCCTCACTACAGCGACGCAAACTTCACCATGCGATTGAGCTACGGTCAGGTAGGCGGTTTCGACCTCGGTGGCAAGCCTTCTGGCTATTACACCACAGCCGAGAGCATCGTTGAGAAGATGAAGAAGGGCGATAAGGTTATCGATTACTACGCTGAGCCTATCATGCACGAGCTTCTCTCTGAGAAGGATTTCGGCAAGTATCAGGATAAGACGACTGGCAAGATGCAGCTCTGCTTCCTCACCAACAACGATATTACCGGCGGTAACTCTGGTAGCCCTATGTTCAACGGCAAGGGCGAGTTGATTGGCCTTGCCTTCGATGGCAACTGGGACAGCCTCAGCTCTGACATCAACTTCGACAAGCGCCTGGCTCGCTGCATTGGTGTGGATATTCGCTATGTGCTCTACCTGATGGATAAGTGGGGACACGCAGACCGCCTCTTGAAGGAGATCAATGCAAAGTAAATCCTATCTCTGAATCAACAGAGATGATAGAATGGTTTATCCTGGGTTAAAGATTAGTCTCAGGATGATATAAAAAGAGCGGAAAATCAGCTGTTAACTGTTAACCTGTTAACTCCTGGCTTTCCGCTCTTGTTTTTTCTTATAGGTTACTAATACTGCGAGATATTATTCAGTTCCTTCAATGAAACCTGACGAGGCTTCTCGGCGAGTTTCTTCTTCAATTCATCCACCGTTATTTCTGCAGATGGATTGAAATCGGCAGAGCGCATGTAATCAATTACACTCTGATAGAAAGCCTTGCCTTCCGGGTATTTGGCAGCCTTCTCCAAATCGCTCATGCAGACGAGAAGCTTTCCGGCTCCCACCTTCCATTCCATCACCAAACCCAACTTATGATTCCGCTCGATATTATCTATCACCTGAACTATCGGGCGATAATCCTTGGCGAAGTTGTCAAGCACCAGCGGATGCGATTCCTTGATAACCGGGAACCATTGCCAGTTGGTGTGCATTTCCGTAGGGAATCCCTTGAATATCGGATGTTCCGGATTCGTCAGAATGCCCAGGGTTCCTGGAGAAACCTTCTTTTTGTTGTTCGCGCAGATGGTCTTGAACATGCGATAATTCCAGTAATCGGTCTGGAATAGTCCGCCAACAGTATAAGGCGTAGCATTATCTGCCTGCGAAAGCGTATCATCGGCAGCCACGAAATGGCTGGAAGCCGTAGGCATCCAAAGCACCTTTCCGCCCTTTTCCAAGACTTTCACCACTTCATCATTCAAATCCTTGGCTATGATGACGCCCTTCTTTTCCAAAGCCTTCTTCGGATAAACCCAAAGTTCGTAGGAGTTTCTCGCCTCTGTTCCTTCAATGTTTAATGTAAGAAGCAGCTTGGTAGGTTTCTGTACGTGAAAAACACCATTCAGTTCACCTACATCCACCAAACCTTCATCGTATGAAAAGATGTTCAATACTCCCTCATCCTCAGCCATCAAGTCGCCCACATTCTTTCTCACTTCACCATCCTTGGTGCTGAAAGTTCCATCATCCATACAGAACAATCCGTTCTCGGCAGCCAGATGCCATTTCAGTTTCTTGCCCTTCAGCGAAGAACCGCCATAATTGGCTACCTTTACCTTAGCCTGAATCTTCTCGCCATCCACGAAGCAGAACTTCTTCATTTCCAGCAGAGGAACCACAGGCGAACACCACTGGCGCCATTCCTCGGGCGTCGTGATTCCCTTGCTCTCCATAAACGCATCCAGGATGCCTACGAAAGCACTTCCCTGACCGGGATAATCCTGAATATCGAGCAATTGGAAGCCCGCCATATTCCGGGTTCTCAAATCCATCTCTATATCGGCTTTATAGAGTTTCACGCTCCATAAGCCCGAAGCCTTGTGGAAATCATCTGCCTGCGAGAGCATTCCGGCAGCAGCCAGCCTGCGACGGAAAACTTCGAAGTTATAAGGATGAAGCACTCCGGTGTATTTCTTTATTTCCCGATAGTCAGGATAGGTCTGAAACTGGCCTGTTTCGTGAGAGATGATTGGGATTCCTGCAGCTTGCTTACGTGAAGCATCCGGCTTCTGCCAAGCTTGAGGCTTCGCCCATGGGTCGCAAGCCTCATCAAAATTCATCGTAGAATTAGGATGGAAATGATTGATCATTCCTCCATCGTAGGCATCGGCAAACGAGAAGGAACCACGGGTATGGGTATTGTATTTGCCCCATCCCTCGCCTCCGATGCGGCAAGTGGTGAAGTAATCCATTCCTTCTTTTATTCCCTGATAACCGAGATAGTAATTGCTTCCGAAGGTATAGTATTTATCGGGCGCAATCTTGCGGAAATCATCCACAAACTCCTTCATCTTGTCGATGTCGCCCCAGAGTTCATTACCCAACGCCATCATTCTGAAAGATGGATGATGACCATACTCCCGCAGAATATTCACTCCCTCCTGATGCAGAAAGGTTATGAGTTTCTCATCCTTCTTGTCAAAAGAACCCCAGAAAGGAAGTTCCGGCTGGAGATAGATTCCCAGACTGTCCGCTGCCACAAAAGCCGCCTCCGGTGGGCACCAGGAATGAAAGCGCACATGATTGATTCCATACTCCTTGCAGGTTCCGAGATACTTCATCCAGCCTTCCACGCTCATCTCCACATGTCCCGTCAGCGGCCATACAGCCGCATCGTGCTTGCCACGGAGGAATATCCTATGACCATTGGCGTAGAAGTGGGCGCCCTTGATATGAAAATCCTTGGCGAAATCAGGCATCTGAAGGGCGGAAGGAGAAGCTACAGAACGGCTAGGGATTGCTCCTGTTAGAGTTTCTGCAGATTTGCTCTCTACTGAGCAGACAAGCTGGAGTTCTATCCTTCCGATAATTCCATTCCAGTTGGTCTGCGTATCTTCCGTATAAGCATGGCTGGAGCCGTAAACCTGATCAGGCACACCTCTTCCATTATCCACCACGATTTCCAGGAGATGCTTGCCCGGCTTCACCTTCTTTGGCAGAAGATAGCGCTGGGGAGTAGAGATGAAGTTGCAGGAATCCACCAGTTCTCCATCCACATACACCCATGTCGGTCGGGTACGTTCCAGGAAGAGTTCTACCGGCTTCTTCTTCCAGTCCTTCGGGATATTGATGGTTCTGGAATATCTAGCAGCTCCTTTATAGGCATAGAGCCTCGTAAGATGCGTTGTTTCCATCGTATCTTTCGGAGCGAATCCCAGATGGTTCGTATCGATGGTACCGGGAAGAATGGCACGCTTCACCTCACCCTGCGAGGCACGCTTACTCTTGGCGAAAGCGCTACCGCTCTTTCCCAACTCCACATTCCATTCACCAGCGAGCGAAATGCTCTGTGCTTGCAAGCCCAGACTTACCAGTCCCAGACAAGCGATAAGAATAGTTTTCTTCATTAACTTATTACAGAATATCTTTTAGGGTTAAAATTGCGTATAAAGATACAATAAATTTGATGTTTACGGCTGCAAATATACAAAAAATGCGGTAAAAACACCGCAATTTACCAAAGAAATTGCTGTATTTTTACCGCAAAATATGGATATTGCATCAAAACATCCCTTTGATCCATATCTATCATAATTCGTCAGACTCTACATTTTGAGAATAATCCTCATATAATTCTAATTTCAGGTTTAGCTCTTGGACCTTTAATTCCAACTCTTCAACCTTTCTTTTCAAAAATTTATTGGTACGATAAAGCCTATTGTGAACATCATCCTTTCTTAGAATAATAGCCACAAGTTCTTCCTTAGACTTGTCACAAAGTCTATTATGTTTATTCTCTTCTTCCATTATTTACAATATTAATCTATATTCCAATATGCACTTGGATCTCCATCAAAGATTGTGTCTATATCATCATCAGAATATCCCATTTCATCTTGAGCATACGAACCTCCATAACGTTCGTAAGTCCTAAGCTCTGCATAATCTTCCGGACGATTAGAATCCTCTACACAATTGGAAATATCTTGAAATTCATACTCTTCCCCTATATGTTGCATAACAGTATCTGTTATTGGAAAGTTTGGGAACAATAGCTTTATTTGACCTAATGCTAACTCACTCATCCCAAAATTATAGATATTATTTAAGCACCATATCAAATAAGTCGGGTCGTCGGCTATGACATCACAAAGAAGCTGATTCCTATGCTTGCCAAAGCCGAACGTATCTCCGATATCAGAAAAATAACAATTTGAACTATTCATCCTTATTCGCATCTTCTATGTTATAAATATCTTCAGGATCAAATAAAGAGTAGCAAGGGCGACCTGTAACAGCGTTTGTATATGCGCATAAGCATAGGAAACAATTACTAACTACAGTATAATCGCCGAATGTTCTCTTTGACACGAGCTCCTCTGGAGAAGAGAAATATTCAAGATGACCTTTAGCACCAAGTTTCAACCTATTTAAGAAATGAGGGAAAGAAGTTTTTACTTGTCGTAAGACTCTATCTGCAATATTCACCAATATAATAATCTTTCTATCGTCAGGAACATCATCCCTCTCTAAAGCATGATAATACTCGATTA
>ERZ507033.1320-NODE-1320-length-9930-cov-4.427342_pt1 | contig 9930 bp, 8 predicted proteins | sample MGYA00512874_ERZ507033 | MGnify/ENA metagenome assembly ERZ507033
TGCTTACAGCGTATAGCTGCTTAGCACATTATTGAATTATTAACGAACTATTGTTCTATACATAAGAGTTAAGAATATCACGACCAACAAACTTCCTAGCAAAACTAAATAAATAACATGAGTTCTTTGCACTACTTTTTGTTCTGCCAATATAGCCAAGTCTTTATGCCTGCTATAGTCATACATAGACTGAACTTGTTGCAGTTGATCCTTTCTGACTTCAATGATATCTGAATCTTGATATTCAAAACCTTGTAATGCATAGGATGCTGATAAAGACGGATTTTTATCTTTATAGTATACTGCCAATGCTTTCGAAATAGCAGCTTTATTACCATAAGATTTGCTAAGCATTAAACCTTGGTGTAGTTTTTGCAAAGCAGAGTCTTGTTGATTAGATAACATATAATACGTTCCCTGTTCACAAAGCAAAAAAGCCTTGGCATCCTTATAATTAGAATTTCCTTCATAACACGTAGAAAGATAAGCATTGAATGCTTTCTTCGCATTAGCCCAATCCTTCTTTTTCACGAAATAATCATAATTGCAGCCAAAAGTTATAGCTGCATCGCGCTTATGTCCCAAAGAATTAAGTTTCTTTGATACCCTTGTATTTATTAGAGCCGAAGTATCAGTCATCCCCAAAAAGTCATAAGCACTCGTTGTGTTCTGATAAAATCTTAGTGCATTCAAAGTATCGTTTGCCAAACTTGCATATCTTGCAGCTTCAGTAAAAGCATCTATTTCTTGATATGGCAAATACTGCTTATCAAACAATGTTGCCATCTGACCATATACCCTAGCCAAAGTTGCATAATCACAATCCTTGGATGTAGTATCAGCTTGCTCTGTAGCCTTATGATAATACTCCAAAGCTGTTGGTGCCTCATGCATATCTCTATACACGCAGCCCAAAACATAATAAGCAAGCATACGATCATTGGCTGAGCCATGATGATCATAATAATCTGCCACTTCTAGCATCACACTGTCAGATGTGAATGGAATATATGCCTTATTCATCGCCTTGTGATAAAGCAAATCATAACGCATTCTTTGCCTTTTCGTCAAATCTGGCAGCTGCGGTTTTATGCCATCAAGCATTCGGATGGCGATTTTTGCCGAGTCATCATCTACATCCATGATGCTGTCAGCTCGCTGCATCAAGTTATCATACTTCTTATTGCCTGTACAGGAAACTATGGCAAGAAGAAAAAATACGAAATATATGACCTTGTATCTCATCATTCTTTACGTTTTAGTTATCATACTAAATAAGGTATGTCTCTCAAAACGTTTCTTGAGAGACATACCTTATTATATATTGAGACGATTTTTACTTGTTCAATTTCCAGGTAACACCATCCTTGGTGTCCTTTACCTCGAAGCCGGCTTCAGCCAGGGCATCGCGAATCTGGTCGCTGGTAGCCCAGTCCTTTGCCGCCTTTGCCTTGGCACGGAGGTCGAGAACCATATCTACGACCTTGCCATAAGCCTCTTCACGAGCATCATTGTTGGCTCCCTTCTCACTCTTCAAGCCGAGCAGGTCGAAGGTGAAGAGCTGCATGGTGTCTGAAAGCTCCTTCAGGTCTTCAGCAGAGATGTTTGCCTTGTGGTCGAGAGCTGTGTTGATTACGTGGCAAGCCTCGAAGAGGTAGCTGATGACAAGCTGAGTCTGGAAGTCATCGTTCATCGCATCGTAGCAGCGCTGGCGCAATTCGCTTACGAACTTCTTCACCTGCTCATCGCTCTGCTTAGCCACAGGCACACGCTCCAGGTCGTTCAAACCATTCATCAGGCGCTCCAATCCCTTCTGGCTAGCCTTCAAGGCATCGTTAGAGAAATCTACGGTGCTGCGATAGTGGGCAGAGAGGATGAAGAAACGGATGGTCATTGGCGAATAAGCCTGCTCCAGACTGTCGTGATTGCCAGTGAAGAACTGCTCCAAGGTGATGAAGTTGCCGAGGCTCTTACCCATCTTCTGTCCGTTGATGGTAATCATATTGTTGTGCATCCAGTAGTGAACCATCTGGTCACCCTGTGATGCCACAGCCTGAGCTATCTCGCATTCATGGTGAGGGAAGATCAAGTCCATGCCACCTCCGTGGATATCGAAGTGATTGCCCAGATACTTGCGCCCCATCGCTGTACACTCGCAGTGCCAGCCTGGGAAGCCATCGCTCCATGGGCTAGGCCAACGCATGATATGCTCTGGCGAAGCCTTCTTCCAGAGGGCGAAGTCTGCCTGGTTCTTCTTCTCACCGATACCGGCAAGCTCACGACTCTCGTTGATGACGTTCTCCAGGTTACGACCAGAGAGAATACCATACTTATGGTCCTTGTTATACTTCTCGATATCGAAATAAATAGAGCCGTTACTCTCGTAGGCATAGCCATTGTCCAGGATTTCCTGAACCAGTTTCTCCTGCTCTATGATATGGCCTGTGGCATGAGGCTCAATGCTAGGAGGAAGCACGTTCAGCGCTTCCATGGCATCATGGTAGCGGTTGGTGTAGTACTGTGCAATCTCCATTGGCTCCAACTGCTCCAGGCGTGCCTTCTTCTCAATCTTGTCGTCGCCCTCATCAGCATCGTGCTCCAGGTGGCCCACGTCGGTAATGTTTCTAACGTAGCGAACCTTATAGCCCAGGTGCTTGAGATAGCGGAAGAGTATATCGAATGTGATGGCTGGTCGTGCATGACCGAGATGCGGATCGCCATACACGGTAGGGCCACAAACATACATGCCCACGTTAGGAGCGTGGAGCGGAGTGAATCTCTCTTTCGTACGAGTGAGAGTGTTGTAAATCAGTAATTTCTGTTCCATCTTGTATGAACCTTTCTTTTATATTATTTATATTTTGAGTGCAAAGTTAACTCATTTTTCTGATATATCCGACAAATCATTCGCAAAATGTTATTAAATTCCTCGAAAATATCAATGGAACTGATTTTCCATGGTAAATTCTCTCTGTATGATGCTGCTATATTTGGCTGCAAATATATAAAAAATACCACTTGGAGCCAAACGAATAGGTGGCAAAGTGGCTCTAAGTGGTAATTTTAACATACTTAGAGCCAAAAAGGTTTTATATAAACTTATATAAAGCTTGTCATAAGTTGTTCAAGTGGGTTAAGCAACATTTTATGATAACCAACTCTATTTCGACTTCATGTTCAATTAATATATTTTAAGAGAAACTTGTGATCTAAATCAATTATTATTAGTAATTTTGCAACAAAATTTAAATGGCACTACTCCGTAATGGTGCGAATAGATATCAATTCAGAATGAAGCAAGAAAATGAACTAAAATCGCTTTTGACAGATCAAGAGTTTGAAGCCTCGGATAACAGGGAACTATTACTCGCTCAAGCAAAAGCGTGTGCAAATGGTTATGCATTAGCAACAGAAGGCATAGCAGTTGTATCAGATTTTCAAAATAAAGAATGCCATATTTATTCTGGAAGATTCGGTCAAACTATAATGAATCTTCCAGAATATATGGTAGATCGTAATTCTGCCTTTGAGGACATCGTATTCTGTCATGCAAAAGAAGACGAACTTATTGAACGTCATGTACTGGAACTTCGTTTCTTCAACTTTATAAAAGAACGTTCAATAAAAGAAAAGACAAATTTTTCTGCTTCATGTATCCTTAATTTTTACCAGGCCGGAGACAATGAAAAAGTCAAGATACTCCATACAACGAGATATTTCAGCTGTAGTGCCAACGGTAGTGTTTTACTCGGTCTATGCACTTACATCCCGTACCCTATTTCCCATAACCGACAAGATGGAATAATTGTTAATCTATTGACCGGGGAAACAGTTGGACGAGACATATACGAAGCGAGTGACCGTAAAATTCTTAGCCGCCGACAACTTGAAATACTGTCATTGATAGCCAAAGGAGTACCAAGCAAACAAATTGCCGACAAGTTAAACATATCCATTTATACGGTTAATCGCCATCGTCAGGATATTTTAGCATCGTTAAAAGTTGCCAATACCGCAGCCGCAGTAGAAATTGCATTAAGAATGAACCTTATTTAATGTGCATGCCTGATTCGAAAATTGGTTAGAAATCAGTATTGCACATATCGTAAATTTTCTCTAATTTTGCAACCGCAAATAAATCATAAGGAAGTTGCAATTTAATAAACATCAAATCAATGTTACAATGAGAAAATTAGTATTTATCGCAATCATAGCAAGTCTTGCTATGACTGGATGCACCCAGAAAGAGTCAGAGAAAAAAGAAGGAAGTTCTGACAAGAAAGTCTTAACGGAAAACGTTAAACTCGCTACATGCAATATCAATGTAGGAGGAATCCGTTTTACAAAGTCTAAAAACGGCGGAGAGAATGGTATCACACTTCTTGGCGACACTCTCAAGTTTGTGGCCGGTCCCCAAACTGATTATTTCCGCTCCCCGGATGGAAGCGTTGTCAATAGCTCTGCAGTCATTTTTACAGAAGTTGACAACACTAAGCCTTTCACTTTTACGGCTAAAGTACAGCCGAACTTCACCAAAACTGGAACATATTCGGCAGGTGTGTTATACGCATACGAGAATGACACTCATTGTCAAAAACTGTGTTTCGAACAGGATGAATATGGAGTTCACCGTGTGGTGTCAGTTCGCACAATAGGCACTTCTGATGACAATAATCATCAGGCGATTATCGGTCCGTATGTTTATATGAGATTATCATCCGATGGCACTACTCTTGGCAGTTATTTTTCAGAAGATGGGAATATATGGCACATGGCTCGTCTCTACAAGAATGATTTTCCGAAAAAACTGCTTCTTGGCCTAAGTTCCCAAAGTCCTAAAGACGATGCACACACCTGCTATTTTACGGAAGTGTCGCTTAAGCAAGAGGCTGTTGCCAATTTTCGCATAGGTAAGCTCGACGGGGAATAAGCACCATACCTCAGCACTATTATCAGATTTTAACAAACATATTAAACATTTCGACAAATGAAGAGAAATCAATTTTTCATAGCATTGTCGCTGCTTGCATGCACTCTGCTGTCATGTCAAAATGAGAAAAAACAACAATCATCAATAGCAAATAAATCGAATATGGAAAAAAATGACACAATCTTAAAGCCATTTGTGGCTGAAAACTTGTTTTGGATTCGTGAGCCCAAACAATACACCATCACGGACTCTTTGATTACAATCGTTTCAGAACCTCACACAGACTTGTGGCAGCGCACCTATTATGGGTTCAGCAACGACAATGCTCCGGTGTTGCAAATGAAAACCTCCGACAAGTTCTTTTCTTTTACTGTAAAGACATCGTTCAACAGTTCGGCCCTGTTCGACCAGTGCGGTATCGCAATCTATCTTGACAGTGACAATTGGATGAAGGCATCAATCGAATACGAGAACGAGGAATACCAGAGATTGGGCAGTGTGGTGACAAACAACGGATATTCCGACTGGGCTACGCATGATATTCCATCTTCCATAAAGGAAATGTGGTATCGCCTTAGCCGTCGGGGAAGCGATTATTATATAGAGACAAGTCCTGACGGTACCACTTTCCACCAAATGCGTACATTCCATTTGGATAAGGGTGATGGGGAAATCTCGTTCGGAATATATGCGGCAAGCCCGGTTGACCATTCATTCACCGCACAGTTCTCTGAAATGGAAGTCGGCGAGTGTAAATGGCAACCATGGTCAGCGGAAGATACAGGATTCAAACAGACTGCAAACAAGTAAACTGTAATCCAAAGAAAAATTAAGGCCATACACGCTTATAGGGCAATGTCATCCAAACTTTCGGCTATCTTATTGCATAAAGTAAGCAGTTTTTGTATATCTATTCACTATTTGTAAGTTTTTTGCCAATTAATTGCATAAAATTATCAAATTATTAGCGTATATCGAAAATAATGTGTAACTTTGCAGCCGCAAACAGTTATCAATTATCAAGAAGGCGGCTATAAGTTCCGCTAATGAGTATTAAGTTAGAAGAAAATGGCATATACAAGACTGAGTGCTGTCGAAGCGGCAGCAATGATTAACGATCAAGATAACATCGGATTGAGTGGTTTTACACCAAACGGCGTGCCTAAGGCTACCTTCCGCGAACTCTCCAAGAGAGCCGTGGCTGAGCATGAGGCAGGCAGACCATTCCAAGTAGGCATCCTGACAGGTGCTTCTACTTCACAAAGTATTGAAGGTGACATGGCAGCAGCCCATGCCATCAAGTTCCGTGCGCCATTTTCTACCAACAAGGACTTTAGAACTCATACCAATCTGGGCGAGATAGATTACGAGGATATGCACCTCGGTCACATGGCTGAGCGCCTGCGCCGTGGTTTCTATGGCGAGATAGACCTTGCCATCATTGAGGTTTCCGACCTGGAGGAAGGCGAAACCACCTGCAAGGCATTCCTTACCTCTGCCGGCGGTATCGTTCCTACCATCGCACGACTCGCCAAGAAGGTGCTTATCGAGAAAAATACTTTCCACAGTCCTGCTTCCCGCTATCTGCACGATGTGTATGAGATAGCAGAATGCCCGTTCCGCACCCCTATCCCAATCTTGAATGTGGGCGATAGAATCGGTAAGGAATATGTGGAGATTGATGCGCATAAGATTATCGGTGTGGTGGAATGCAACATCCCGGAGGAGGCGCGTGCCTTCAAGCCACTCGATCCTGTAACCGAGCAGATGGGACACAATGTGGCTGATTTCCTGGTCAGCGACTTGAAGAAGGGGCATATTCCTCCTCAGTTCCTGCCTTTGCAGAGCGGTGTGGGCGTAACTTCCAACGCCGTATTAGAGGCTTTGGGACAGAATCCTAACGTGCCGGTATTCAGCGTCTATACCGAGGTGGTTCAGGATGCCGTAGTGAAATACATGCGCGAGGGAAGAATCAAGGATGCTTCCTGCTCTTCGCTCACCGTAACAAACGATACATTGAAAGAGGTGTATGATGATATTGATTACTTCAAGAAGCATCTCACCATCCGCCAGAGCGAGATTTCAAACTCTCCTGAGGTCATCCGCCGACTGGGTGTCATCGCCATGAACACCGCCATTGAGTGCGATATCTACGGCAACGAGAACTCCAGCCATATCTGCGGCAGCAAGCTGATGAATGGTATCGGAGGTTCCTGCGACTTCGCCCGCAACGCATTCCTGTCCTGCTTCTTCTGCCACAGCACCACAAAGGGCGGCAAGATTTCCGCTGTTGTTCCGATGTGCTCCCATGTTGACCACACCGAACATGATACCCATGTATTCATTTCCGAACAGGGCGTTGCAGATGTTCGCGGCCTGACCCCGAAGGAAAGAGCAAAGGTTATTATCAACAACGTTGCTCATCCGTCCTTCAGAGATCAGCTCATGGACTACTACGAAAGAGCATGCGCTGCCTGCGGCAACAGCCAGACCCCGCATCTGCTTAAAGAAGCTTTCAAATTCCATGAAAGCCTGGCAGAAACCGGAGATATGCATTTCAAGAAATAATTTGATTTGCTTTTAATACTTTACAAATAATCCAAATATTGTATAATTACCTATGGTGATAGCTGTCTAAGACAGTGTCATATACATGGGTCTCGCAAGAGTCCGAAAGCTGCTGCAAGAAGATTCAAACGATCGCTGCGGCAGCGAAAGGCTTTGCGGAACCCTGACGGAAGACGTCCCTCACAGGAGAACAAGAAGAGCACAAAGCCACGGTTTCCCGGAAAAAGGGATACACTTCCAGATAGTTACATACTTACTTTTTTAGGAGGAAGATGAACTCATGTCTAACGAATCCCTGAAAGCTAAACTTGATGCCTACAATGCAGAATATGCAAAACAGGTTGCAAAACATCCGGAAAGAGTTGGTCTGAAACATAAGAACCTGTACACACCACTCGATCTTGACGGTTTCGACTATGAAAAAGACCTCGGTTTCCCGGGCGAATATCCATATACCCGTGGCGTACAGCCCACCATGTACCGTGGCCGTCTCTGGACCATGCGTATGTATGCTGGTTTCTCCACCGCTGAAGAATCCAACAAACGTTATAAATACCTGATTGCTAACGGCGGCACCGGCCTGTCTGTTGCATTCGACCTTCCGACCCAGATCGGTTATGACTCCGACGACAAAATGTCCGCTGGCGAAGTTGGTAAGGTAGGCGTAGCTATCGACTCCCTCTACGATATGGAAAGACTGTTCGATGGCATTGATCTTGGCAAAGTTTCCACTTCCATGACCATCAACGCACCGGCTTCCGTACTGCTGGCTATGTACATCGCTGTAGCTGAAAAACAGGGCGTTCCTGCATCTGCACTTCGCGGCACCATTCAGAACGATATCCTGAAGGAATACGCAGCTCGCGGCACCTACATTTTCCCGGTTAAACCGTCCATGCGTCTGATTACCGATATCTTCGAATACTGCTCCGCTAACGTACCGAAGTGGAACACCATTTCCATTTCCGGCTATCATATCCGTGAAGCTGGTTCCACCGCTGCTCAGGAAGTTGCATTCACCATTGCTGATGGTATTGCTTACATCGAAGCAGCTCTGAAAGCAGGCATGAAGATTGATGAATTCGCTCCACGTCTGTCCTTCTTCTGGAACGCTCACAACAACGTACTCGAAGAAGTTGCTAAATTCCGTGCATCCCGTCGTATCTGGGCTAGAATCCTGAAAGAAAGATTCCATGCTGAAAACGCAAAGTCCATGAAACTCCGTTTCCACACCCAGACCGCAGGCTCCATGCTGACAGCTCAGCAGCCGAACAACAACATCATCCGTGTTGCTCTTCAGACCGCAGCAGCAGTTATGGGCGGCACTCAGTCCCTGCACACCAACTCCCGCGATGAAGCACTGGCTCTTCCGACCACTGAATCTGTAACCATCGCTCTTCGTACCCAGCAGATCGTAGCTTACGAATCCGGCCTGGCTGACGTAGTTGATCCGCTCGGCGGCTCCTACTATGTTGAAGCAATGACCAACGCTATCGAAGAAGAAGTTATGCAGTACATCAAGAAGATTGATGAAATGGGCGGCGCTGTAGAAGCTATTGATAAAGGCTATATCCAGAAAGAAATTCAGGATTCCGCTTATGCTTGGCAGATGGCTGTTGAATCCGGCGAAAGAACAATCGTTGGCGTCAACAAGTTCACCATGGAAGAACCGCCGGTTACCGGCCTGCTGAAGATTGATGCTTCCGTTGGCGAAAGAAAGAAAGCTCAGCTCGCTAAAGATAAGGAAAACCGTGACCAGGCTAAAGTTGCTGAAGAACTGGCTAAACTTGAAAAAGCAGCTCAGACTCCGGCTGAAGGTCCAGATCATGTTAACCTTATGCCAGTCATCCTCGACTGCGTACGTGCATACTGCACCGAAGGCGAAATCTGCGGCGTTCTCCGTAAAGTATTCGGCGAATACAAACCGCACAACACCCTTTAATCTTAGGGCAGCCTGAAGCAAGAGAATCTTACATTACTGAACATATTTCTGGAGGTAATTTACAATGGCAGACAAACGTATCAGAGTACTCGTAGCTAAACCGGGTCTTGATGGACACGATCGTGGTGCAAAAGTTATTGCCCGTGCACTTCGTGACGCAGGCATGGAAGTTATTTACACCGGTCTTCGTCAGACCGTTGAACAGATTGTTGAAGCAGCAGATGCAGAAGACGTTGATGTAGTAGCTCTGTCCCTGCTCTCCGGCGCTCACAACACCCTTTTCCCGGAAGTTGTAGAAGCACTGAAGGCTAAAGGAATGGGCGACGTTCTGGTTATCGGCGGCGGCGTAATTCCGGAAGACGATATCCCAGGCCTCGAAAAAGCTGGCGTAAAAGCTATCTTCACACCTGGCACCCCAACAAAGAAAGTTATTGACTTCATTAAAGAAAACGTTAAGAAATAATCAGCTTGTCGCTGTTATTAACTGACG
>ERZ507033.1323-NODE-1323-length-9924-cov-4.525788_pt1 | contig 9924 bp, 6 predicted proteins | sample MGYA00512874_ERZ507033 | MGnify/ENA metagenome assembly ERZ507033
AAACGCCGCGTCCCTGACGCTTGTCCTTATACCAGTCGCCGTCATATTTATCACCATTATAATAGAACATGACGCCATGACCATGCTGGTAATCGCGGAACCAGAGGCCTACATATTTGTTGTTGTTCTGGAAATAGTAGGTGCCTTTACCATGCTGCTGGTCCTGCATCCACTGTCCCTCATACTTTTCGCCATCACTGAAGGTATAAACGCCATAACCTTCGCGCTTACCTTTCATATAAGAGCCTTCGTAGGTATCCCCATTCTTATAGATGGTAGTACCTTTTCCCTGCGGCTTTCCGCTCACTATTTCGCCTTTAAACTGACCTCCGTCACGGGTGATGCAAGAGCCTAGCGAAATCTTCTGGGCTGAGGCATCAACCGATGCCATAGCCAAAGTCAAGGCAAGGAAAAAGCACTTGCTCCGACAGGACAATTTGGTATGTTGTTTCTTATTGTATTTCATATTCTACAGTTATAGTCTGACTTATCAATCTCCAAAATTACGGTTTTTTCCTCAAATAGCCAAATAGATTAAACAAATTTAAGGTAAAATCGTGAAAATAAAAATTTATCCGAAAAATTTTTCGGCTTAACACAATATTTATGTACAATTTTCGTTTTTACGGAAATCGAGAGTAAAATCACTAAAACAATAAGATTATGATTTTAAATTGCGCCATCATAGATGAAGATCCGGAAGCATTGCAACTCCTGGAACAGTATATAGAGAAGACTCCAACCCTGCATCTGATCGGAGCCTACAAAAGTGCGATAGATGCTGTAGACGGTATCCGTCACAATCATCTCGACGTACTCTTTCTCGCTATCCACATGCAGCAGATCAGCGGCCTGGAATTTGCAAAGGTTGTACCGAAGAACGTGAAGATTGTCTTCACCACCGCATTCAAGGAGTATGCCATCGAGGCCTACAAGGTAAATGCATTCGACTATCTGCTCAAACCCATCAGTTACGATGACTTTATGAGATCATGCCAGAAAGTCTTCGAAAGCTACATGCAGGATGATAACTACAACCCAATCAAGCGCGACGGCTTCCTGGTGGTAAAACGAGATTACAAATGTGTGAGAATCCCGATAGATGATATTCTGTTTGTTGACTGCGACAAAGATTACATCCGGTTCCATCTTGAGGGCAGGCCTAACATCAGAACCCTGGGCAACCTCAAACAGTTGGAAGAAAGGCTGCCAAGAGAAAAATTCAAGCGTGTACACCGTTCGTTCCTTGCCAACATGACAAAGTTTGATACGGTAGACCAGCAGCACATCACCTATGGCGACCGGAGCATTCCTATCTCAGAAACCTATTTTGAGTTTATCAAGAAATACCTGGAAGACCATTCTCTATGATGGTCTTCCAGATAGTTTTATCCTACCTTTCTTATAATATCTGCAAGGGTGATGATACCAGGATAGAAGCACCATGTGCCAACAGGAAATCGTGATCTCTGAATCCCCAAAGAACAGAGATACAAGGCATTCCGCTGTTCTTTGCCGTCATCACATCCACGTCGCTGTCGCCGATATATACCGCCCTTTCTCTATCCGCATGCAGCTGTCGCAAGGCTTCGTTTACGGTATCTGGAGCCGGTTTTTTCTTGATATTTTCCCGTTCTCCTATCGCTACATCTACCAGGTCGCCGAAGAAATGGCGGCAGATTTCCTGTGTAGCAGCATAAAACTTGTTGCTTACCACCGCAATGTTCTTTCCCCTGTTTTTCAGTTCCTCCAGCATCTCCATTACGTCAGGATAAGGCTTCGTGTTATCCATATTGTGTACCATATAATGCTTGCGGAAATCCTGCAGGGTTTTCTCAAACTTCTCGTTCTCCAATCCTCCCGGCACGGCACGTTCCATCAGTTTCTTTACCCCGTTTCCTACAAACATGCGTACTTCCTCCAGCGTACGTTCAGGCATCCCGTTCAGCTTCAGCGCATAATTGCAGCTTGCAGCCAGGTCGTGGAGAGAAGAAATCAGGGTTCCGTCAAGATCGAAGATATAGGTATCGAAATTAAACTGAGCATGAGGCGGCATCTTCTTCACACGGAATTCACCACCATGAAGGATGCAGACATCCTTGGAATAAAGTCGGATTTCATCCGGACCGCTAACCGCATAGCGGTTGGCTTTCTCCTCCTCATCATGGCCATAGGCCAAACCTGTTCCCATGGTGCGATTCTCACCAAACTCCCATCTCTTGAACTGATGGGTCCTGGCATCCACTACCACATATTTATACTCCAGCGGAGCCTCCAAAGCCTGTACGTTGACAGAGAGCACCCAACTGGTTCCGCCCTGATGAATCATCGGGAGATAATGGTCGGTATTCCACTCGCCCAAGGTAGGATGATTACCCAGCAGTGCCACAGCCTCACCCTCGTGAAGATGAGGAGCAGAAACCTTGAAAATCACGGTCTGCTCGAACAGAGGCAGTTTGGCAGCCTCACTACCCGTCCAGACTACCGGAGCCGTATAGTTGATGAAAGCGCCCTGCATCTCGTTCTCATCATCCAGCCAGAAGTCGGACAGGATATAGTTTCTATTCGCCTCATACACATAGGCTCTAGGAGAAGCAACAGATTCCCTGCGCACCACGTTTCCCTCGGCATCCACCACCTTATAATAATAGGCTACAGCCACAAAGGGATGATGACGGTTTTCCAAAGTATGGGTTTCAGCCATCCAATGATAACCGTCCAAAGTGTTCATCGCCAGATCTACCACCTTCCGCTTTCCGTCACGTGCGAAGAAGGTGATATCGGCATGCAAGGACTCCCCCCACTCTGCCTTGTATGATATTGTAAATTTCATTCTCATATCATCAATCGTTTTAATATGTCAATATTCCTCAGTTTCTATGATGCAAAGGTAATGAAAATCTTCATACCACGGATAAAGAATCAGCGAATTAACCTATTTTAATTGACTACGCTTTGCTATTTGGCATTTTTACTGTACTTTTGCACCAAAATGTTTTAAGAATAGAAAATGTTTCAAGAAGAATAGAAAATGTTTTAAGTAGATAAAGAAAATGAAGAAAAAGAAAACAACTTCTAAGTTTTACCTCTATGGCGCCATCGGCTGCATCGCCGTCATCGCCATCGCAGGCTATCTCTACTGCTTCTCATCATTCTCGAAAAGCAGCGAAACCAAGTATGTATATATCGACGCCGATGACAACATCGACTCCGTATATAATAAGGTGCAGCCTATCGCCAAGAGCATTCCGATGCGGGCATTCCGCACACTCACCCTTCATTCCGGCTATGCCGAGCACATCCGCACCGGTAGATACGCCATCCATCCCGGAGACGGAGCACTCAAGGTCTGGCGCCACATGAAGAACGGTTTGCAGGAACCAGTCAACCTCACCATACCTTCCGTACGCACCATCGACAAGCTCGCCGTGGAGCTGAGCAAGAAACTGATGCTCGACAGCACAGAAATCAAGAAGGCACTTACAGATGAGGCTGTTTGCGAGAAGATGGGCTACGATACCGCCACCATCGCCTGCATGTTTATCCCTAACACCTACGATATCTACTGGAATGTATCCATCGAGAAATTCCTGGAACGCATGAAGAAAGAGAGCGACAAGTTCTGGAACTTTGAGCGCACGGAGAAGGCCAAGACGATGAAGCTCACCCCTAACCAGGTGATTACACTTGCCAGTATCGTGGATGAGGAAACTGCCAACAACGGCGAAAAACCGATGATTGCAGGTATGTACTACAACCGACTGATGCTGCGCAATGCAGAGTATCCGGAAGGTATGCCACTGCAGGCTGACCCAACCATCAAGTTCGCCTGGAAGCGTTTCGAACTGAAGCGTATCTACAACAACCTCCTGTACATCAAGAGCCCATACAACACCTACAAGAATCCAGGTCTTCCTCCTGGTCCAATCCGCATACCATCGGTTGCCGGCATTGATGCCGTACTCAATCATGTAAAGCACGAGTATCTCTATATGTGCGCCAAGGAGGATTTCAGCGGCACCCACAATTTTGCCCGCACCTATCAGGAGCATCTGCAGAATGCTGCAAAATATTCCAAGGCACTCAACGAAAGAGGAATCAAGTAAACGACATATCTGAAAACTTGCAAAATGACAGACATTTTGCAAGTTTTCTGTTTTTTATTTGGTAGTCTCCCTAAATTGTTGTAAATTTGCAGCATTAAACTTTCCATATAAAATAATTTATTACATGAACAGAACGATTATTACAGTAGTGGGCAAGGATACAAAGGGTATCATCGCCAGAGTTTGTACCTATTTGGCAGAGAAAGACGTCAATATCTTGGATATCTCTCAGACCATCGTACAGGAGTATTTCAACATGATGATGATCGTAGACATGGGCAAGATGCAGAAAACTTTCGAGGAAGTTGCCGATGATCTCACCAATGTTGGTAAGGCTATGGGCGTGCAGATTAAATGCCAGCGCGAGGAAATTTTCAATATGATGCACAGAATTTAAAAAGCAAACAATATGATCAATATATCTGAGGTTATCGAAACCAATAAGATGATAGAGCAGGAGAATTTCGATGTGCGTACCATCACCATGGGTATCAACCTGTTGGATTGCGCATCTACCAATCTCGATGAGCTCTGTCAGAACATCCATAATAAGATTACACGTCTAGCAAAGAACCTGGTGAAGACCGGCGAAGAAATCTCCAAGGAGTTTGGTGTGCCTATAGTCAACAAGCGTATCTCCATCACTCCTATCTCGCTGGTAGGCGGTTCTGCCTGCAAGACTACCGATGACTATGTGAAGATTGCCAAGACTCTCGACAGGTGTGCCAAGGAGTTGGGTGTCAACTTCCTCGGTGGATACTCTGCCATCGTAAGCAAGGGTATGAGCAAGAGCGATGAGCTTCTCATCCGTTCTATCCCTCAGGCTATGGCTCAGACCGATTTCATCTGCAGCTCTGTAAACGTAGGTTCTACCAAGACCGGTATCAATATGGATGCTGTACGCCTGCTGGGCGAAATCATCAAGGATACAGCCGAGGCTACCAAGGATAATGGTTCTTTGGGTTGCGCTAAGCTCGTGGTTCTCTGCAATGCTCCTGATGATAACCCATTCATGGCTGGTGCCTTCCATGGTGTTTCTGAGGCAGACGCTGTTGTCAGCGTTGGTGTCAGCGGTCCTGGTGTAGTTAAATATGCATTGGAGAAGGTGAAGGGCGAAAGCTTCGAGGTTCTCTGCGAGACTATCAAGCGTACTGCTTTCAAGATTACCCGTGTAGGTCAGTTGGTAGCTAAGGAGGCTTCACGCCGTCTGAATGTTCCTTTTGGCATCATCGACCTTTCATTGGCTCCTACCCCAGCTATCGGTGATAGTGTAGCCGATATTCTCGAGCTCATCGGTCTTGAGCATGCCGGTGCTCCTGGTACCACAGCAGCTCTTGCGCTCCTGAACGATCAGGTTAAGAAGGGCGGTATCATGGCTTCTTCTTATGTAGGTGGTTTGAGCGGTGCCTTCATCCCTGTCAGCGAAGACCAGGGCATGATTAACGCTGTAGAGGCAGGTGCGCTGACCATCGAGAAACTGGAGGCGATGACCTGTGTCTGCTCAGTAGGTTTGGATATGATTGCCATCCCTGGCGATACCCCAGCCACCACCATTTCCGGTGTCATTGCCGACGAGGCTGCCATCGGTATGGTTAACCAGAAGACTACCGCCGTACGTATTATCCCTGTTGTGGGCATGAAGGTAGGCGACAATGTAGATTTCGGCGGCTTGCTCGGTCATGCTCCAATCATGCCTATAAACCCATTCAGTTGCGAGGCATTCGTGAACCGTGCCGGTCGTATTCCGGCTCCAATCCACAGCTTCAAGAATTAAACTGTTTTGATTCAAAAATCGAGTAGGAGGAAAACGAAGTAGTTTTTCTCCTACTTTCGTTTTCCGACCTCTCACACCACCGTACATGCGGTTCCGCATACGGCGGTTCCTATTTTGGGTGCCATTCGATGTATGAACCCATCAGTGTAGCATAGCCTGCCATGCTCAGCTTTTCGTTGGTTATCGCACGACATAGTATGTAACTGCCAGCTATGCGCCAATCCCCCAAACGACTATTGCCCCACATGTAAGCTTGGTATTTATCTATACCACACTTTATCAAGTTGGCAATTCTCGTTTTCACCCTCTTCCACGACTTCCATATACACATACGTAGCCGTCGCCTTAGCCACTCGTCAGTTTCCATGAGGAAACGTTTCATGTTGGCAAGGTGATAGTAACCTACCCATCCCCTTATGTACTCTTCAAGTTTTTGCTTCCTCTTGGCATATCCCCAACCATTGCTTCGGGAAGTCAACTCCTTGAGTTTGGCTTTCATCTTGGATTTGGCTTTTGGGTGTACCGTGAGTTGGCATTTGCCTTTCATTACATAAAAGGAGTAACCAAGGTATTTCACACCTTGCACATAGGACACAACTGTCTTGTCCCTGTTCACCTTCAGATGAAGTTTTCCTTCGATGAATCGGGTTACAGATTCCTTCACGCGTTTGGCTGCACGCTTGGACTTACAAAATATCATCGAGTCATCGGCATAGCGAACAAAAGGGAGACCTCGGCGAGTGAGTTCCTTGTCCAACTCGTTGAGCATGATGTTGCTCAAAAGCGGACTTAACGGTCCTCCTTGGGGAGTGCCTTCCTCACTTGCCTCGAACATACCTTTGTTCATCACACCACTGCGGAGATATTTGTGAATAAGGCTTATCACCCTACCGTCCTTTATCGTGCGGCTGAGGATTTCTATGAGTTTACTATGGCTCACTGTGTCGAAGAAACGCTCCAAGTCGAGGTCAACCACATAAATGTAGCCATCATCGATTATTTTCTGAGCACCTCTTAGGGCATCATGGCAGCCTCTTCTCGGACGGAAGCCGTAGCTTCCTGGAGAGAATTGACGCTCATAGATGGGAGTTAGGGTCTGGTTGATGGCTTGTTGAACCAGACGGTCTATAACCGTGGGGATGCCCAACAGGCGCATCTTTCCATTGTCTTTGGGTATCTCTACCCTTTTTACTGGGTTCGGACGGTATGAACCGTCAAGCAAGGAACGGATTAGGGCATCCTTATTAGCCAAGAGCCAAGGGAGCATTTGCTCACATGACATCTTGTCGATACCGCTACAGCCCTTGTTACGCTGCACAGCCTTGTAGGCTTTGAGTAGGTTATCAGGACTGATGATGCGCTCCAATAAGTGTTCCTTGTCGAATGGTACTTCCACGATGTTGTCTTCACATATCCACATGAAGGTCTGCGCTCCCACATATCCTTCGGATTCCGTCCTATCTTTCTGTGGGCAGCCATTGACTTCTGCCAATGTTTTCTGCATTCTTTCCTTCATAAGGTACGTTTCAATTACTATCGTTTAATTTATAGGTTCTGCCCTTCATGGAGCGTTATCGAGAACTCCACTACTATGGCATCTGCTGACTTCTCACAGCAAGCTTTACTCCATGACTTTCGTAAAGGCAACTAATCGCCATGTCCGTGAGACCTCCTCGGATAAGGGCTTATTCTTTCCATCTTATACCCACTTCATTTACACCAACCATTCCGAATAGCTATAGGACTTTGATTTGTGTGGCAATCTCATCCATGGTCAAATGCCTTATATGAAGTTTCTGTACGTTAGGTCAGATGTTTGCCGCCAGCTTCTTTCAGATTCCACCTCGCAGTGGACACCCTTGCTATTGGCTATACAATTCCCGCTATTAGGGCTTGTTAGGGACTTGCACCCATTAGAATAAGCTCATGCCGAGCATACCACAAATCCGCAGACGGCAACACGGCTCCGCCTGCGGATTTTTATTTATTTTTTCAAGCACTAAAACTCGCTTGTGAAATGGAATTTAATTTTCGGGAAGTCAGACTGCGCCATCTGCAGCACATAATTGGAATCGGCAAGAAACACGTCGCGCCCGTCACGGTCCAACGCCATAAACTGATGCTTGCGCTTTTTAAACGCTGCCAAGGCATCGGCATCGTCGCTCTCAATCCAGCATGCCTTGTAGAGATGTATCGGCTCCCATCGGCATTGCGCGCCGTATTCGTGGAGCAAACGATACTGTATAACCTCAAACTGCAGCTGTCCGACAGTGCCGATAAGCTTGCGGCCATTAAACTGGTTGACAAACAATTGCGCCACACCCTCGTCCATCAGCTGCTCGATGCCCTTGTTCAGCTGCTTGGTCTTCATCGGGTCTGTGTTCTCGATATATTTGAACATCTCCGGAGAGAAACTCGGCAAGCCTTTGAAATGCAAATCCTCGCCGGCGGTCAGCGTGTCGCCGATTTTAAAGTTGCCGGTATCGGGGATACCCACAATGTCGCCTGGATAAGCTTCGTCGACCACGTCTTTCTTCTGCGCCATAAACGCGGTAGGCGCCGCGAAACGCATCGTCTTGCCTGTGCGCATCTGCTTGTAGTTGACATTTCGCTCGAACTTGCCCGAACAAATCTTCACGAAAGCGATACAGCTGCGGTGGTTGGGGTCCATGTTGGCGTGAATCTTGAACACGAAGCCTGTGAAATTGGGCTCCTCCGGCCTCACCTCTCTCTCCACTGCCATAATAGGCTTTGGCGACGGCGCTATCTTAACAAAGCAGTCAAGCAGCTCCTTCACGCCGAACGTGTTGAGCGCCGAACCGAAGAACACCGGTGCGACAGCACCCTTCAGATACTCCGACTCATCAAATTCCGGATACACTCCGTCGATAAGCTCCAAGTCGTCGCGCAAGCGCTTTGCATCTGTCTCTCCGACACTTGCGTCGACAGCCGGGTCGTTGACGTCGGAAATCTCCACTCGTTCGGTGACATGCTGCTTGTTTGGCGTGAACAAGTCGAGCGAATGCTCATATATATTGTAGACACCTTTGAAATGCGCGCCGATGTTGATAGGCCAGCTGAGCGGACGCACACTGATTTTCAGCTCGCTCTCCAACTCGTCGAGGATGTCGAACGGATCGCGGCCCTCACGGTCGAGCTTGTTGACAAAGATAATAACGGGAGTGTTGCGCATACGGCACACCTCCATAAGCTTCCGCGTCTGTTGCTCCACGCCTTTCGCCACGTCGACCACAATGATTACACTGTCGACAGCCGTAAGTGTGCGATACGTATCCTCCGCGAAATCCTGGTGTCCGGGAGTGTCGAGAATGTTGATTTTGTAATCGCCATAATTGAAGCCCATCACGGATGTCGCCACCGAGATGCCGCGTTGTTTCTCTATCTCCATCCAGTCGGACGTGGCCTCGCTCCACCATTGCAGCAGTTCGGGCAACTTGCTTTCATCGCCACGTACCAGGGCGATGATCTCGCCAGCCTTGCGAAAGCCGAATGACTCGATCTCGGAGCGGAAGAACAACGCCCGGGCGGACAGATCCTCCTCATGCTGGGCGCGGGGCATCAGCGCCCCCTGCTCTTTGGCCAGCTTCAGGCGGGCGCGTTCGGCGCTGTAGGCCTTCAGCTTGGCGTCAGCTTCCAGCCGGCCCACTGTGGCGTCGGACAGGGCGCGGTTTTCGGCCTGGGCAATGGGGTCCAGGTGCGCAGCCGCGTAGCCCATCAGCGCCCCCTCTTCGAAGTTGCCGTCGGCGTTTTTGGCCACCTTCCGGGCCTGCACGTCGCGGTTGAACTGGCTCTTCGAAATCTTAAAGCCCTGGTCGCGCAGAAATGCCGCCGCGTCCAGCTGCGTTTTGCCGTTCGCCAGCTGGTTCCATGAATCGGAGAGCTGGTTCTGTCCTTGAGCCAGTTGCGTCTGTGCCGCCTGCAGTTGCGTCTGTCCGGAGGCGACCGACGCGTTGGCCGAGGACAGTTGCGCTTGCGCCGTGGCCAGCTGGGCCGCGGCCGCCGACCCTTCCTCCACTGCCTCGG
>ERZ507033.1331-NODE-1331-length-9895-cov-3.134654_pt1 | contig 9895 bp, 9 predicted proteins | sample MGYA00512874_ERZ507033 | MGnify/ENA metagenome assembly ERZ507033
TATGGTTATATTTTATCACATATTCAACAAAAAGCAACAACTATTCTAAAAAAGTTTTTGACACCTAAAAATATTTTAGATATATGATATAAAAAATGCATATCAGGACAAAAAAAGGGAAGTACCGCAAAATGATACTCCCTTGTAATTATCTTATATAAATTGTTCTTAGAAACCAAAAAGATTTACAACGCGATTTTAATTATCGTGTTCTTCTTCAAATGGATCGTCGTAATCATCTTCATCATCGTAATCATCTCCACCGCGGGAAGCAATTGCGAGAATCAGTGAAATAACAGCAAGTACACCACTTACACCGGCTAAAATCAGAAGCTCGAATTCATCTCCATGTTTCAGGAAAGCAAAAACAGCACAACCGATATAGAGAATCATCGGGATAAGGAATGCAAAAAGTGTATCACGGTTATTCATGATGAAGTATAACAGTGCAGTGACAAGCATACAAAGAGCAACAATGACATAATTCATGCCAGAGGCAGAAGTCACGTCAGCTCCTGATGTGCTGAGTCCTGTTACGAAACCTTTATAAATACAGAAACCAAATGCAAGCAGGGAAATGATTCCAAGGATGATGCGTCCAGGTCTGAAACGTGGATATTCGTCTACATATTCATATTCATCATCATCTTCATCATCAGAGGATTTCTCATCATCATAGTCATCCATTTTTCTGGATTTTACATCTTCTTTTGCTTTCGCAGTTTCGGCTTCCTCTTTCTTTTTCTTCTTGAAGATAAATTCCGTCGGCTTATCCTTCAGTTCCTCCAGCCGGGCAGCAGAACGGGCGGCATCCAGAGCTGCCTTTTTATCCCGGATTTTCTGGGCCATGCCGCCCAGTCTCTCCCCGGTTTTCTCGCCGATTTTCTGGGCTTTGGTGCCCACCTTTTCCGCTCCCCTGGACAGGGACCAGTGGGTAAGGAGGAGAACATCCACCACCATGAATCCAAGAAGGAGGATAGTGGTTCCGATTTCTCCCAGAGCCAGATGGAAGAAAGAGGTAAGGCTCCCTCCGATTATGCCGCCATAGGAAAGAATTTCAGAAATTTCCATTTCCCTGCCTTTAGGCACATAGTAATGATGTACCAGACAGAGGAAAAGAACGCACAGAACAGCCAGAAGCACATTTCTCCGGCTCATAGAGATTCCCCGGGATGCCAGGGCATACCGGGCGCCGAACAGAACCAGAAACAGTGCCGCTGCCGGTGCCGCCAGGCCGAAAAGAAAATGAATGCCGTCGTTCACCCATTTTCCCATAATACCGGTGCCTCCACCAAAAAGGCTGATGAAAGCAAAAATGCCAAAGCAGAAGATAACGATGCCTGATATTTCATAATTCTTAGATCCATCATGGGTCCGCCGTCTGGCGGAAGTGGTCTTCTTCTTCATACTGTCAATCATTCACTCCTGTTTTTTATTTGTCCGCTCTTCCCACCGGCGGGAAAGGGAAGCCTCTTCCCCGTTTCTCACAGGCTTGTAATAGACATGGCCTTTAAGCTCATCGGGAATATACTGCTGGTCTACCCAGCCGCCGAAATCATGGGGATAAAGATAACCGTTTCCATGCCCCATTTCATGGGCGCCGCTGTAATGAGCATCCTTCAGATAGTCGGGAATAGACCAGTCCGACCGGGTCTTCACTTCAGCCAGGGCATTGTCGATGCCCATAACAGCACTGTTGCTCTTCGGCGCCAGACAGATGTAAAGCACTGCCTCCGCCAGAGGAATCCTTGCTTCCGGGAGCCCCACCATTTCCGATGCCTGCGCTGCTGCCACCGCCACCTGAAGGGCTCGGGGATCCGCCAGCCCCACATCTTCGGCGGCACAAATCATAATGCGCCGGGAAATAAAGGAGGTCTTCTCTCCCCCATCAATCATGCGTGCCAGATAATGAAGAGCCCCGTCGGGGTCGCTTCCCCGCATGCTCTTAATAAAAGCGGATACAATGTCATAATGATAATCACTGTTCTTATCATATACGGAAGCATGGTCTCCTGCAACCTCTTTGATTTCTCTATCCGTCAGAGTCCCCTTCATGGGAAGAAGGGAAGAGGCCTGTTCCAGGAGGTTCAGGGCCATGCGGATATCACCGGATGCATAGGAAGAAATGGTTCTCAATACATCATCCGATGCCTGATATCCATAGTTTCCAAGCCCTTTAACTTTATCCGTCAACGCCCGGCGCAGGATTTCAATTTCCGCACTTTCCGGAAGAGCGTGAAGACGGATAAGCCGCACCCGGGAAAGAAGAGGACGATTGATTTCAAAATAGGGATTTTCCGTAGTGGCGCCGATAAGGATAATGGTGCCATCTTCCACATAGGGAAGAAGCAGGTCCTGCTGCCCCTTGTTAAAGCGATGGATTTCGTCAATAAATACAATGGTCCGGCGCCGGTAATAGGAAAGCTCCTCCTTCGCATGAGACACCACGTCCCGGATATCCTTCGTACCGCTGGCAGTGGCATTGAGTTTCACGAAATGACTGTGCGTCATCTTCGCGATTACCGAAGCAATGGTGGTCTTCCCGCATCCGGGAGGTCCGAAAAGAAGGATGGACGGAATAGTATCCCGCTCAATCATACGGTAAAGGAAAGAATTCTTTCCTACTGCTCCTTCCTGGCCCAGAATGTCCTCCAGCCGCTCCGGCCTCATGCGGTCTGCCAGGGGCGCATAAGAAACAGGTTTTCCATTGTCATAATCAAATAAAGAGTCCATAATCGGTGCCTCGCTCAAATACAAATGTTTCCCCTCTATTATCCCATGGATAGAAAGAAAAATCAAACAGATTTTCCATATAAAAGGATGAGATGATCCGACGCCTGGCAGTCATTTTTATTCTATCAGGATGCAGACCGACTAATTTGAAGCCTAAGCCGCTAAGAGCCTATTCCTCTGCATCAAAAAAGCCGCCAAGAATATCTTGACGGCTTCATTGTTATTAGCCCCACCATGTCGTTTATTGCCGTATTTTGAGTCTGCATAATTGCAGGTGGGTGTTCTTGAGACAAGGTTTCTTGAACAGTCCCCGTACGGGGCATTGACTCACCTCATCAGCGCTGAACTCCCGTTATAAAGGTGTTGGTTCAAAATAAGAAGGCACGACGTGCACAGCAGGGTTTCCTTTACAGATAGTGTAGCAAAAATCCTATCATTTTACAAGACTATGACAGAAAATTATGCCTTTTCAAAGAGATCTTTTTCCTTCTTGATGTCTACTTTGATATGAAGTTCTTTGAGCTGCTTGTCTGCTACCGTAGACGGAGCCTGGGTCAGAGGATCAATGGCGCTCTGGGTCTTCGGGAAGGCGATAACATCGCGGATGGAATCCAGATGGAGCATAAGCATGACGAGGCGGTCGAGGCCCAGGGCAATGCCTGCATGAGGCGGAGCACCGTACTTGAATGCATCCAGGAGGAATCCGAACTTCTGCTCTGCTTCTTCCTGGGAAATGCCGATGGCTTTGAATACCTTTTCCTGCAGGTCTTCCTGGTAAATACGGAGAGAGCCGCCGCCGGCTTCTACGCCATTCAGTACCATATCATAGGCCTTGGCATAAACCTTGGAAGGATCGGTGAGGAGGTACTGCACATCTTCATCCCGCGGTGCGGTGAAAGGATGATGTTCTGCCACATAACGGTGTTCTTCTTCACTGTATTCGAACATGGGGAAATCGGTCACCCAGCGGAAGCAGAATTCGTTGGGATCGATGAGGTTCATACGGCGGGCCATTTCAAGACGCAGTTCGCCCAGAGCCTGGGCCACCACCTTCGGCTTGTCGGCAATGATGAGGACCAGGTCGCCTTTTTCTGCTTCGCAGGCTTTTCCGATTTCACGGATTTTATCTTCGCCCAGGAATTTGGTAATCTGGCATTTCAGGCTGCCGTCTTCGTTGAAACCAATCCATGCCAGACCTTTAGCACCATAGTGGCCTACATAGTCTACCAGGCCGTCCAGTTCACGACGCGGAATGGCTGCGTCGCCTTTGACATTGATGGCTTTAACCACGCCGCCGTTATCGAGGACAGAGCGGAATACTTTGAATCCGGTATCCCGAAGCAGGTCGGAAATATTATAGAAGTGCATGTCAAAGCGAAGATCCGGTTTATCAGAGCCATAAAGATTCATGGCATCGTCCCATTTAATTCTCTTGAAGGGGATTTCAATATCCCTGTTCAGAACTTTCTTGAAGACTCTCTGCATCATGTGTTCCATGAGGTCAAGGATGAAATCCTGGTCTTCAAAGGACAGTTCCATATCCAGCTGAGTAAATTCAGGCTGGCGATCGGCGCGCAGGTCTTCATCACGGAAGCAGCGGGCCACCTGGAAGTATCTTTCCAGTCCGGAAACCATGAGGAGCTGTTTGAAAAGCTGCGGGGACTGGGGAAGGGCATAGAATTTACCCGGATTTACACGGCTTGGTACCAGGTAGTCTCTGGCGCCTTCTGGGGTGCTCTTGGTGAGCATAGGAGTTTCAATTTCCAGAAAATCATTTTCATCCAGGAATGTTCTCATTTCATGGACAATCTTATGTCTCATGATGAGATGATTCTGCATTTCCGGACGTCTCAGATCGATATAACGATATTTCAGGCGGACATTTTCATCCACATCAATGCCGTCTTCCACATAGAATGGCGGAGTCTTTGCCTTGTTCAGGACGCGGAGTTCGGAAACTACCACTTCCACCTTGCCGGTCTTCATTTTCGGGTTCACGGTGTCAGCACTTCTTTCACGAACTTTGCCTTTCACAGCCAGAACGTATTCGCTTCTTACACCTTCCGCCTTGTGGAAAGCTTCTTCACCGTACTGGGGGCTTAATACCAGCTGTACGATACCGCTTCTGTCACGAAGGTCAATGAAAATCAAACCACCATGGTCTCGGCGGGTATTCACCCACCCTGCCAGTGTCAGTTCCTTACCACAGTCGTTTTCTGTTACCTTACCGCATCCGCAGGATCTTCTCATCCCTGCCATTGTTTCCATATTAGAGCACCTCTTTAAAATAATTTATATAAAGAATGACAACCCTTACGAGTTATGTTCTTCTTTAGCTATATAACCGGCTATATCAGCAAAAGGAATATCCTGCTGTGTGCCCGTATCCATATTCTTTACGGCAGCAGCGCCTTTTTCCAGTTCATTGCTTCCGATAATGACTGTAAACTGGGAAGCAAGCTTACCGGCCTGTTTCATCTGTCCCTTAAGACTTCTTCCCTGCAGGTCCATATCCGTTACAATGCCAAGACCCCGCAGCTCTTCCTGGATTTTAAATCCTTCTGCGACGGCATCTTCACCAAGAGCGGCAATATAAACTCTCTTCTGTGCTTTGGGGGCAGGAATGAGATTCTGCATTTCCAGAGCCAGAAGCAGTCTTTCCAGACCAATGGCAAAACCAATGCCCGGTGTGGAAGGTCCGCCGATTTCTTCGACCAGTCCGTCATACCGACCGCCACCGCAGACTGCGCTCTGGGCGCCAAGGGGCGGGTACTGAATTTCAAAGGCCGTATTGGTGTAGTAGTCAAGGCCCCGTACCAATCTGGGATCTACAGTATAGGAAATACCAAGGCTGTCGAGGTAGTGCTTCACTGCCTCAAATTTCCTGTGGCATTCATCACAGAGATAATCTGTAATTTCCGGAGCACCTACAGAAGCTCTCCGGCACCCTTCTTCCTTGCAGTCCAGAATGCGCAGAGGATTCTTATAAAGTCTTTCCCTGCAGTCATCGCAGAGCTGGTCTTTCTTCCCTTCGAAGAATTCGATAAGTTTCTTCCGATAAGCGGGACGGCAGTTCTTATCGCCGATAGAATTCAGATGAAGATCCAGATCCTTCAGTCCAAGCTTATGGAAAATTTCGCAGGCCATGGCAATGACTTCTGCGTCAGCCAAAGGAGAGGATGCGCCCAGCACTTCCAGACCAAACTGATGGAATTCCCTGTACCTTCCGGCTTGGGGACGGTCATACCGGAACATGGAACCAATATAGAACATCTTATGTACCTGCTGGTCACCATACATTTTGTGCTCCAGATAGGCACGAACAGCGGAGGCCGTATTTTCCGGACGAAGGGTTACAGAACGATTTCCTCTGTCCGTAAATGTATACATTTCCTTCGTTACCACATCAGTGGTATCACCGATACCGCGCTGAAAAAGCTCGGTAGCTTCAATAATAGGAGTCCTGATTTCCTTGTATCCATACCGGGCACATACATCCCGGATGACTCCCTCCATATAATCCCACTTGTACACTTCTTCAGGCAGAATATCATGGGTTCCTTTTAATGCCTGCATAATGACACCTCTTTATTTTTACAGACTTTTCTGCAAAGGCATTCTTTCGGAAAGAAAATCTCCTCTTTCCGCTTACATTAACAAATTAAATTGTACCATCTTACGGGGTATATTGGCAAATTGAAATTGGACAGGCCTTCGAAATGAGGATGCCGCAGGGAAGTATTTTAAGCTGGCTTCTCCTGCAGGCAAAGGGTTCACAGGTTGGGCCGCGTCTGTCAGCGCTGAAGGCTGCCCTTTTAACACGCCTCCGGCCTGCGGATCATGCTCCTCACAGATTCTGATTCTTTTTAGCGCAGTCCCTGCAGTAGCCATAGAATTTCAGCTGGTAATCTACAATGTCAAAGCCGTTTTCCTTTTTGATTTTTTCCTTTACCTCATTAAGGAAGTCGTAGGAGAATTCTGTCACCTTCCCACAGCCAAGGCAGATGAGATGATGATGAGAGTGGGACAGGTTATGGTCATTTAATTCATAACGGCTCCTGCCGTCGCCGAAGTCCAGTTTTTTTAGAAGCTCCAGATGGGTGAAGAGCTCCAGGGAACGATACACAGTGGCCAGACCGATGTCGGGATTTTCGTCCCGTACCATTTCATATACATCTTCAGCGCTCATATGGTTTTCTTTGCTGTCCAGGAAAGCCTGCAGAATGATCTGGCGCTGAGTGGTGAATTTATACTTATGCTCCCTGATTTTCTTTTTCAGGGTATTCATAATGGTCGATTTTTTCATGTTTCGCATAATCCCTCCGCTATCTTACTTTTTTATATCTGTCGTAGAACCACATGTGTTTTAAAAGGATCTGCAGCACCGCCACCAGAGGCACTGCAATCATCATGCCCAGAACACCGAAGATTTTGCCTCCGATAAGAACACCGGCGATAATGGCTACCGGGTGCACGTTAATAATGCTGCCCATAAGTTTGGGCATAACGAAATGTCCATCCACCTGCTGCACGATAATATAGAAAAAGATGACCTGAAGCATGACAGTGGTTCCCTGGAGGAGACCAAGAAGCACCGGCGGAATGGCGCCGATGATAGGGCCGATGAGAGGAACCATTTCCACAATGCCCGCCAGTAGGCCGATGACCAGAGGATAGGGAATATTCAGGGTCCACATGCCTATAAAAACCACCACTGCCATCAAGGTGGAAAGAAGGAGCTGACCACGGATATAGGCATTCAGCACAAAATGGATTTCCTTAAAAAGCTCTTCCAGATGATGATGGAAACGATCTGGAAAAATGTGGATGAACGCATTGACGAAGTACCCTCCTCTTTTCATCATATAGAAAGTAATGAAGGGCACCACAATGAGTTCCACTACTGTACTGGCAAAGGAAAAAATAGCAGACAGGCTGAAGGAAGCAATTTTCAGCGTATATTCACCAATATCCTGGAGGATGCGGGCAAACAGAGATTTGGCTTCCGGCGGCATCAGAGAAAGCTGATACTGCTTTTCCAGTTCCGGAACAGCCTGCTGCACCGCTGCCAGCATCCCTGGTACGCTTTTAATGAACTCCTGGAATTCGGAAATAAAAGGTACGAAGATATGGACGCCGATGAGGTAAATCACTGCAATGAAAAGAGCAAAGGAAAAGAGGATGGCAAAATCATAGGGAAATCGTGTCCATCCCATTTTCTGGGTCTGCCCGTATACCGCATGGGCCACAGGATTCAGGAGGGTGGTGATGATAAGAGACACTACGAAGGGAAAGAGCACCGATGGCGCTGCTATGATGATGGCTGCAAAGCCGGCAGCAATGGCCACCCTCAGCCAGAATTCAACACCCCATTTCATAGAATGCCTCCGGTAAGGAAAGGATTTGTCTTCTTTTCCTGTCCAATGGTGGTCTGCTCTCCGTGTCCGGAAAGAACCACCGTACTGTCAGGCAGAGAAAAGAGGTTCTTCTTAATGGTGCCGGTCAGCTCTTTAAGGCTTCCGCCGGGAAAATCGGTACGGCCGATGGAACCCTGAAAAAGGGAGTCTCCTGTAAATACAAGGCCTTCCCTCTTCATGTAGAAGGAAATACCGCCGGGCGTATGGCCGGCCGTGTCGATGACCTGAAATGTATAGCCGCAGGTTTCAATTTCATCGCCGTTCTTCACCCATACATCTGCATCGTCCACTAAAGTGGGCACAGGAAACATATAGGACAGGTTCTTCTCCGGGTCCCGCAAAAAAGGCTGATCCCTTTTATCCATGTACATTTTGGCCGCCGGAAACGCTTTTCGCAGCTCATTCATGCCGGCCATATGGTCTACATGGCCGTGAGTGAGGAAAATGGACCTGAGATGGATTTTCTTTTCACTGATGGCTTTTATATAATGCTCCGGCGAGAAGGAAGGGTCCACCACCAGCCCTTCCATGGTTTCCTCATTGTACAGAATATATGTGTTTGTCATGAAAGGTCCAAGGACCATGTACATAATCTTCATCATATAGCTCCGGTTTTAAAAATTCTTTTCACTGTCAAGAAGAATGGTCACAGGGCCATCATTTTCCAAGGCCACCTTCATGTAGGTGCGGAAGACGCCGGTTCCCACTGTAAGGCCCTCTCTTTCACATTTTTCCACCACCAGGCGATAAAGTTCATCGGCCCTGTCAGGCGCTTCGGCTTCCGTAAAACTGGGCCGTCTTCCATGGCGGGCATCGCCATAGAGAGTGAACTGGGAAACGATGGAAAGCTCCCCTTTGATGTCAAGAAGAGACAGGTTCAGTTTCCCTGCTTCATCTTCAAAAATACGGAGGTGGAGAATTTTGTCAACTATGTAGTCGGCATCCTTTTCTGAATCTCCCTTTTTCACGCCGAGAAGGACGGAAAGTCCCTTCCCGATGGAGGAAACTTCTTTTCCCTCCGAATCTACTCTACACCAGTTACAACGCTGTACCACTGCTCTCATAATCATTCTCCCTGCATGGAATGCATACGTCTTACAGAATGGACGCCCTTGATTCTTCTGATTTTTGTCATAATATAATCCAGCTGCTGCAGGTCCTTGATCTGGATGCCCAGATGCATGACTGCCATGCCGTTGTTTTCCACTTTCACGTTGGCCTTGGAAACGGAAAGTTTCATTTCCGTCAATGCCGCCAGAATATCCGCCATCAAACCGGTCCGATCGTAGCTGATGACTTCGATGGTTACCAGGAACATACTGCTTGTTTGTTCTTCCCAGGACACATCGATCATTCGGTCCTTATCGGGGAAATTGATGGCATTGGGACAGTCTGCCCGATGCACCGACACGCCGCGGCCTCTGGTAACAAACCCTACGATATCATCACCAGGCACCGGGTTGCAGCACTTGGACAGGTGCACCACCAGTCCTTCTTCCCCTTTCACCAGCACTCCGCTGTTGGAACGGGTCTTCACGCTCCGCATTTTCAGATTTTCCAGAGCTTTGGCTGTCTTCTGGGCCGCAGGTTTCTGGGCATTCAGCTCCCGTTTGTAAAGTTCCGTCAGTTTCAGTATGACGCTCTTCACTGCCACACCGCCAAATCCCACGGAAGCCAGCATATCTTCGGTGTTCATATTGTTGAACGTCCTGGCCACCTGGGCAAGCCGGTCCCTGGCAATCAGC
>ERZ507033.1340-NODE-1340-length-9832-cov-4.194845_pt1 | contig 9832 bp, 11 predicted proteins | sample MGYA00512874_ERZ507033 | MGnify/ENA metagenome assembly ERZ507033
GGTGCCGTCCTTGAGCGCCTGGGTCAGATGGCCGCCGCTGAAACGGCGGGCCAGTTCCTGACGGGACCAGGCGGACATCAGGTTGAGGGCGGTTTCCGGCGCTTCAAACAGGTCCACCAGACCGAGCCGCTGCCCTGTGATCAGGCTGTAATTGAGCGTCATGATGTCCAGATTGCCCGCGCCGCCGGTGTAGTTCCAGATTTCAAAGGTGATGCTCACCGCCGCGCTGGACGGCCAGGACACGCTGTAGGAACCCAACAATTCGAAGGCCGGACCCGCGTCGTCATCCCGGAGGCCGGGCAGACCGAACACGCTGATGTCCAGATGCGCCTCAAAGGCGTCGGCAATGCCCGTGACCCATTGGCGGATATCCGCGTCAATGTCATTGTTGCCCACAGAGGGGTAATTAATGCTGATTTCGGCCTTGCCGCCGTGTTCCGCGATCTGGGCGTGGACCGCATCGTGTCCGGCGGCCAGACCATGAACCCCTCCACCGAGGCCATCCTGCGGGAGATCGACCAGACCCCCAGCGAGGTGGTGTTCGTGCTGCCCAACAACAAGAACATCATCATGGCAGCCCAGCAGTGCGTGGGCCTGACGGAGAAGGAAGTCATCGTTGTCCCCACCGCCACCGTGCCGCAGGGCATCTCCGCCATGATGTGCGTGGACACGGAGGAGCCGGATCCGCAGAATATTTTGCAAGCCATGACCGACGCCGCGGCCAATGTCACCACGGCGCAGATCACCTACGCGGCGCGGAACTCCGACTTTGACGGCTTTGCCATCAACGAGGGGGACTATCTGGCGCTGTGCGACGGCAAGCTGCTGGGTACCGACCGCAGCCTCGATGTGCTGCTGGAGCGTCTGGCCCAGCTGGCAGTGGAGAAGAGCGCCGAGTTCATCACCGTCTATGCCGGTGAGGGCGTGTCCGACGAGGATGCCGACCGCGCCGCGCAGCTGTTCCAGACGGCGTGTCCCGATGCGGAGGTCAGTGCGCTGCCCGGCGGACAGCCGGTGTACTACTACATCGTGGCCATCGAATAACGACAACAAATAGTATAATTCGGCAAAAAGAACACCCTGCGTATTCGCGCAGGGTGTTCTTTTCCGTATATGGGGCGGCTCAGGTGATGGACGCCAGCTCCTCGTTGACCTGCGCCTCGCAGCTCCGCATGGCGAGGATGGTCTTTTCCATCAGCTCCTCCAGCGTCCAGCCCAGACGCTCCGCGCCGGTCTGGATGACATCGCGGGAGCAGCCGGCGGCAAACTTCTTGTCCTTGTATTTCTTTTTCAGACTGCTGACCTCCATATCCATCACGCTCTTGCTGGGACGCATACGGGCGGCGGCGCCGATAAGCCCGGTCAGCTCGTCGGCGGCAAACAGCACCTTCTCCATCTGGTGGGTGGGCTCCACGTCGCACACGAGGCCGTAGCCGTGGGAGCAGACGGCGTGGATGAACTCGTCGCTGCACCCTGCCTTTTCCAGCAGCTCCGGCGCCTTGAGACAGTGCTGCTCCGGCCACATCTCAAAGTCGATGTCGTGGAGCAGGCCCACCGTGGCCCAGAAATCCGCGTCCTCCCCATAGCCCAGCTCATTGGCGTACCAGCGCATGACGCCCTCCACCGTCAGGGCGTGGAGGATATGGAACGGCTCCTTGTTATACGTCTTCAGGGCGGCCAGCGCCGCTTCGCGGGAAATGCACTCCTTCATCTTTACAGACCTCCTTCGTGCATTTGAATTGCCCCCTATTTTAACAGGTTATTCCCCGATGTCAAGCAGTTTTCCAGCAGGTGCAGCAGCATGGCGGCGTGGCCGTACTCCGCCCGGCTCAGGCGCTGAAAAAGCTCCCGCAGGCATACGTCCTCCGTGTCCTCCGCCGCCTGTGCGTAGGCCGCGCCGCCGCAGGTCTCCTCATGGTACAGTTCCCGCAGCAGCTGGCACCAGGGCAGAGGCGGCTCCTGCCCTGCGGCGGCAGGGGGCTGATAGCATTTGCCGGTCATCAGGTAGTGGGCGGCCAGCAGCGTCCGGCCGTGGGAGAACTCCTCCTCCGCCATACGCAGCAGCACCCGGCGGGCGGCGGGGGGTGCGCTGCGGGCATGGCACCGATAGGCGCGTGCCATGGACACCTCCTCATCGATCAAGCGCCGCAGCCGGGCAAGGCCGTCCTCCGGCGGGGCAGCCATGCAGCAGGCGGTCTCGTCCGGCTCGGACAGCGGATCAAAGGGCGACACCTCCGGCAGCACACGCCGCCAGACGGCCTCCGACAGCTTTCGGTCATAGGGTAAACGCAGCTCCTGTTCCATGTTTGAACGCCTCCTTCTCACGGCATACTATGCGGGAGGGAGAGGCAAAGCGCCTGTCTGCGCCAGCTATACCGAAACATACAGGAAAAGATTGCTTTTCTTCTGAAAATCTGTTACACTGACACAGTTGTAAAGCGCTTACGCTTTTCCGGAGGACTGTTGCATATATCACATCACCTCGGCGGCGCCTCTGGTATACTTCAGATACTACCTCAGAGAGAGGAGAGCTATCCATGCTGGAACTGCAAAATATCTGTTACCGCGTGTCCACTCCCGAAGGGGAGCAGGACATTCTGAAAAACGTGTCCGTCACCATTCCCGACCATAAGCTGGTGGTGTTCACCGGCCCCAACGGCGGCGGCAAGACCACGCTGGCCAAGATCATCATGGGTCTGGTGCGGCCCACCTCCGGCCGCGTCCTCTATAACGGCGAGGATGTGACGGAGCTGTCCATCACCGAGCGCGCCCGCCGGGGCATCAGCTACGGCTTCCAGCAGCCGCCCCGGTTCAAAGGCATCACCGTCCACGACCTGCTGCTGCTGGCGGCGGGGAAGGAGCAGCTCAGCAAGGACAAGTGCTGCGCCTACCTGACCAAGGTGGGTCTGTGCGCCAACGACTATCTGGACCGCGAGGTGGACGTGTCCCTGTCCGGCGGCGAGGTCAAGCGCATCGAGATCGCCACCATTCTGGCGCGGCAGAGCGACCTGATGATCTTCGACGAGCCGGAGGCGGGCATCGACCTGTGGAGCTTCGCACGGCTGACGGAGACGTTTGAGCAGATCCACCGGGAGCATCAGGCCACCATGATCATCATCTCCCATCAGGAGCGTATCATCCGTCTGGCCGATGAGATCATGGTCATCGCCAACGGGCAGATCGCCCACCGCGGCAGCACCGAGGAGGTATTCCCCCTCATTCTGGCGGATACGCTGGGCGGCTGCCCCGTGCTGGAGAGAAAGGAGGGCGCACAATGATCACCGATATTGACGCCAAGCTGCTGGAAAAGATCGCCGACCTGACAGGCCAGCCTGTGGGCGCCTTCAACATCCGCAAGGACAGCGGCTGCGAGGCCCGCCAGTCCACCGAGCATATTGAGATCACGCCCCGCGCCGACGGCAAGCAGGGCATCGACATCCGCATCAAGCCCGGCACGAAGGGGGAGAAGTGCTACATCCCCGTCATCATCAGCAAGACCGGCCTGAGCGAGCTGGTCTACAACGACTTCTACGTGGGCGACGACTGCGACGTGGAGATCGTGGCGGGCTGCGGCATCCACAACTCCGGCTGCGACGAGAGCCGTCACGACGGTGTGCATACCTTCCACATCGGCAAAAACGCCCGGGTGCGGTACAGCGAGAAGCACTACGGCGAGAACGACCCCGGTCAGACCGGCGGCAACGTGATGAACCCCAAGACGGTGGTGTATCTGGGGGAGAACGCCTCCATGCAGATGGATACCGTTCAGATCCGGGGCATCGACTCCACCAAGCGCGAGACGGACTTCTTCTGCGAGGCCGGCAGCGAGGTGGTGGTGACGGAGCGCCTGCTGACCCACGGCAGCCAGACGGCGGAGAGCGACATGAACATCCAGCTCAACGGCCGCGACGCCAAGGGCCGGGTGATCTCCCGCTCCGTGGCGCAGGATCAGTCCCATCAGGTGTTCCGCCCCGTTATGGTGGGCAACGCCCAGTGCTTCGGCCACGTCCAGTGCGACAGCATCATCATGGGACAGGCCAAGATCGAGTCGGTACCGGCCATCACCGCCAACTGCCCCGACGCCCAGCTCATCCACGAGGCGGCCATCGGCAAGATCGCCGGTGACCAGCTTTTGAAGCTGGAGACGCTGGGACTGACGGAGGAGGAGGCGGAGGATACCATCCTCAAGGGCTTCCTCGCCTGAAAAAGACATACAGAAAAAGACCGCCCACCGGGCGGTCTTTTTCTGTATGGAGGCTGTTATGGCCGGTTTTGCTTGAAGAAGCTGACCGCCACGGCGCCGGGGCCGGCGTGGGTGCCGATCACGCTGCCGATGGTGGTGTACCGCAGCGTTTCGGCGTGATCCGCCCAGAGCCAGCGGCTGTCCTCGATATACTTTTGCAGCAGGGCGTCGGACAGCCCGGTGTATCCCAGCAGAACGGGGCGGGAGAAATCCACGCCGCCCGCCTTCTGGATCTCCTGCGCCAGCAGGTTGTTGCCCATTTTGGAGCCGCGGGCCTTGCCCAGAAGCTGTATCTCCCCATCCGTAACGGCCAGCACCGGCTTGATTTGCAGCATCGTTCCGGCAAAGGCCAGACTCTTGGAGATGCGGCCGCCGCGCTTCAGGTATTCCAGCGTGTCCACCAGCGCCACCGTGACGATGTGCTGCTTTTCCTCATTCAGCCGTGCCGCGATCTCCGGCGCGGACAGACCCTCGTCCCGCAGCTGAAGCGCAAACTCTGTCAGGATGCCGCCGCCCACGGAGGCGTTGCCGCTGTCCACCACATATACGTTCTCATAGTCTGCCGCGGCGATGGATGCACTCTGACAGGTGCCGGAGAGCTTGCCGGACAGAGTGATGACCACGCAGCTCTCGCCCGCCTGCTTCGCCGCCTCGAATTCCTTGGCGAAGGCGTCCGGCGTGGCCTGACTGGTGGTGGGCAGGGTGTCCTCCTCCACCAGCTTTTCGTAAAAGGTCTTGTGGTCGATGGTCACGCCGTCGATATACTCCCGGTTGCCAAAATGTACCGTCAGAGGTACCACACGGACCTGCTCCTTGTATCCCGGCATCAGATCTGCCGTGGAATCTACGATGATCCTTGTTTTCACTGTTCCTTCCTTTCTGCCGCCAGCCGTTCCAGACCATCGCTGATGGCGGTCAGGCTCTTATACAGGCTGGCGCGCTCCTCCTCGGTCAGCTCCCGGCTGACCTCCGCCAGAACGGCCTCGATCCGCGCAGAGATCCGCGCACCGACCGTCCGGCCCTTGTCCGTCAGGCGCAGCGGCGTTTTGTACCGCTTGCCCGCCTCCCTGCCGGCGAGGTAGCCCTGCTCCTCCAGGTACAAAAGCGCCCGGGAGATGGTGGCCTTATTCTCCTCGCAGTGGTCGCAGAGCGCCGCCGCCGTCATGTCCGTTCCCCGATACAGGTAGTACAGGCAGGAGATATGGACGCTGCGCAAACCCAAGTCCGTCATCTCCTGATTTTTTATGCGCCGTATGTTCCGGCTGATCCGGTTCAGCAGCACCGTAAAGGTTTCAAACCGTTCCATGAAAGAACCTCCTTGCTTGTTGAACAATCAACAAGCGCTATGATACCAGAGACTTGTTGAAAAGTCAACAAGAACTTTGGCAGGGCGCGCCGACCTGCGGCGTGATCCCTCCGAAAACCGCTGCCGGCCTATTGACAAGCGGCGGACGCGGCATTATAATACATCAAAAATGAATGATTCAAAAAAGAATGATAAGGGGGGCGATCAACGTGTCGCTGGGTATCGAGTTCTCGCGGAAGTTGGCGCTGGCGTACAACGCGGTGTGCAAGCCGCTGTGCCGGGAGCTGGGACTGTCGAAAACGGCCTTTGATATCCTGATGTTTCTGGGCAACAACCCTACTTACAAAACAGCCAGAGACGTGGTGGAGCTGCGCTGTCTCAAGGCAAATCTGGTGTCCGTCAACGTGGACCGGCTGGTGCAGGAGGGATACCTCATCCGGCGGCAGGCGGCGGGCGACCGCCGCAAGACGGAGCTGCTGTGTACGGACAAGGCGCAGCCTGTCATAGCGCGGGGGCGGCAGCTCCAGAGCGCCTTTTTCCAGCGGCTGTTTGCCGATATGGACGACGGGGCGCAGCGCGCCTTTTTTGCGGCCATGGAGATCATGGAGCAAAACCTGAATGCTATTTTGGAGGCGGAAGAATAACCCATGCAGATCTTAGTGACGATCCTTGTAACATTTTTCGCGGGTATGGGCGCGGGCCTCGGCACCGGCTTTGCCGGGATGAGCGCCGCCGCGGTCATCAGCCCCATGCTGATTACGTTTTTGGGCATCGAGCCCTATATGGCGGTGGGCATCGCCCTGTCCGCCGACGTGCTGGCCAGCGCCGTCTCAGCCTACACCTACCATAAGAACAAAAATCTGGATGTGAAGAACGGCCTTATCATGATGGCGAGCGTGCTGACCTTCACGGTGGTGGGCAGCTATGCCGCCAGCCTGCTGCCATCGGCGACCATGGGCGGCTTCGCCGTGTTCATGACGTTCCTGCTGGGCATCAAGTTCATTGTGCGTCCGGTCATGACCACCAAGGAGTCCATGGCGCAGGTCTCTGCCAAAAAGCGGGCGATCCAGTCGGTGGTCTGCGGCGTCATGATCGGCTTTATCTGCGGCTTTGTGGGCGCTGGCGGCGGCATGATGATGCTGCTGATCTTGACCAGCGTGCTGGGCTATGAGCTGAAGACCGCCGTAGGCACCAGCGTGTTCATCATGACCTTCACGGCGCTGACGGGTGCGGTGTCCCACTTCGCCATCGGCGGTATGCCGGATCCCCTCACATGGGTGCTGTGCGTGATCTTTACGCTGATCTGGGCGCGCATCGCCGCCGTTTTTGCCAACAAAGCGCAGCCCAAGACCCTCAACCGCGCCACCGGCGTCGTGCTGGTGGTGCTGGGTGTGGTCATCATGGGCTTTAACCTTCTGAGCTGATACATTAAAATATGAATAAAAAGCCAGCGGTTTCACACTTTCTAAAATGGAAACCGCTGGCTTTTGTTCAGTTTAGTTTTGAGGAGAGAACACCGCTAATTCGCTGTGAAACTGCATTGTAGGCTGCGTTTTCTCTGACGTGAATAGCGGGTGATTCAAATAGAAAAAGCCGAAGTTTATCGAGCAGGATGCTGACAATGAAAATCCCAAGAATCGCAAGGACGGTGAGCAAGGAGAAATACCATTTGTTAAGAAAACGGCTGAGACCTAATATGCCCCAGAGGCATTTTCGCATGTTGGAATTTTCATGAAACAGATAAATAGCGAGCGTGCTGCTGGAGAGCCAATTGATTGTTTTATTCTGAAAAGGCGGCTTTTTGGCGAAGAATAAGAATAGGTCGGCAGAAAGCAAAATGATGTTCAGAGAGTACAAATTATAAAATTGTGTCAGATCAAACCAAAGCGGAGGAAAGTGGGTATTGACCAAATCGATTATAAGTACAGCAGAAACGGTGAGAAAAAGCCAGAAAAGTGCGTGCAGGCCATACTGCTTTGCACTTCTGCAAAACTTGCTGCCATACAATTTGAACAATGCGCCCATGGAATAAATGAACACAAACCAAATGATATTGCTGAACCCTACGACCCAGGCAAACCCAAGTGAGGGAAGCAGGCCGTAAACCAGAAAATAGCTGATAAGAAAGACTCCGTACTCCCAGAAAGAAAGGCTCTGCAGGAGTCTGTTCAGATAAGGAACAAACAAAAGCAAAGTTACATAGCCAGTGACAAATCCATATTGTCCGGTCATCATTGGAAAGAGGCAGGAGAGGAAAGAAAGAAATGAAAAACTGGTATAACCGGCGGCTGCTGCGATAAAATAATCGACAAGCATAAAGAAAACCATCTGCTTCCAGAGCCGATAGATTTTCAGGTAATTTACCTTGTCAGTGGTGATGGAAAAATATCCTGTGATCAGAATAAATATGTTGTCACCAAGCTTACCCCCTCCCTGAATAAATTGGCACAATAGTATGTTTGGTGAGATGTAAGATGGGTCGTCACAAGGTGCACCATAGAGCGCCAGATGGTGCCCAATGATCATAAGCATGGCAACGATCCGGAGAAGCTCAAAATTTGAGTCTCGTTCAACATTTTTTGCGTTTAACATGAAGATATCTCCTTCGGCTGTTCAAAAAGTAGATAGGATATAGTTCAGGCCAAAGGTTCTGCGATGTAGAATGTTCCGCAAGGAGTCAGATGGAAATTTGCAGAATCGAAATCTGCTAGTTCGTCGCACGAAAGAATATAGACAGCGTCCTCGGCAGGGTTCGGGGATTCAGGAATGGAAAAAATATACCTGCCCATAGAACTGACTTTTTCAAAAGCTGCATGTGGGTTGGAAATCTCCGCAGTCTCCTGATAGGTGAAAGGATCGATCTGCATGTAAAACAAAACAAAAATGTAAGGCATATTGACTTTAGAGGAAATATAAATACGGGAAGCATCGCTTTCGGCGGTTTGAGTGATCGCGGTTCCGAGACCGTCAAAGAAGTATGGCTTTAGTTTCTGTGCATAGTGAGTGAAGTAGAAACCAACAAAAGTAAAGAAGGCAGCGGTAAACAAAAGGGCTGCTATAGGAAGTCCGCGCCGGAACCGCCCGGTAAATTCGGCAGTGCCGACGGCGGTATAATAGATCCAGGGAATCATGAGTATATTAAGACGATTGATGTTGGGATCGACAATGAACATCAGAGCCACACCGGACAAAAACCAGAAATTTACGATGTACTCAGGCTGCTCTTTGCAGCGGCTGCGAAACTTGGAAAAGCAGCAGAAGATTCCCCACAACGTCAACAGGAGAGTAACAGGATAAAGAATGCCGAACAGATGGGTTGCGTTCCACGGGAGAGAGTCATGCTGAAAAAACATAACACCGAGCGCGAGGAAAAAGTTCTTCAGACTGTTCAGCAGAATGTTTCCGTAAAAAACAGAGGTTACTTCTGTGTGACGGTTTTGGTAAAGCCGTGGAATCGTAAAGGGCCCAAGCTGGAGCGGAGAAAGCTGAAAGGTATTGATGAGCACAAAAAGAATGATGGGCAGAGCGACAAGCGTCAGAAGAACCAATGCCAGAATGCCCTGCCGCAGGGTGATCCTTTTTGTGCGAAGAAGGTAAAAAAGAAGAGGTAATACAAAAAAGGCAAAAAACAATAGGAAGTACCGTAACTATAAGCCGAAAAGCCAAAGATGACAAAGGCAGCATAGAGGTATCCTGTCCCACCGCTGTGTTTACGGCAAAAGATGCTGAGACAGAAACTGCCCCAGAGAATCAAATCGGGAAAAAGATTACTCTCAAGTCCCCAGCGGCTTTTCATAATATGCCAGGGGCATATGGCAAACAGAAGCGTTCCAAAGAGAACGTATTTCCGATGGTTCGGGAGAGGGATTACATTATCCAGAAAGAAGTAGAATAAAACGACAGAAACGCAGCCGATCAAAGCCATCGGAAGACGAACCGTGAACTCGGAAAGGCCGAACAACGAGATGAATGGCATACAAAACCAAGAGTAAGCAATATTTTGACCGCTTCCCCATGCAATCAGATGCACCGGATAAGAGATGCCGTGGCGATCAATGCCATAATTCAGAATCGACCAGGCTTCATACCCGGCAGAAGCTTCATCCTGATTCAGTCCATATGGAACCTGACCGATCAGGATAAGGCGGGCCAAGATGCCGATCAGACAAAAAAACAGCACGAGAAAAAAGTCTCTGCTTTTTGAAGTTTGCCGCAAAGCAGTCGTTCCCATAAAATGTTTCCTCCATGATATGAGCGGATAAAAATAGCGGTCTATGCAACAA
>ERZ507033.1347-NODE-1347-length-9803-cov-3.150903_pt1 | contig 9803 bp, 9 predicted proteins | sample MGYA00512874_ERZ507033 | MGnify/ENA metagenome assembly ERZ507033
TCAGACGTGTGCTCTTCCGATCTCGTTCAATATCTGGTTTAACCAGACACGCGGTGTAGTAAAAGCGTTGCGCGAAATTCTGAAGTGGAGCGGATTCTCTATCAAAGGCGTTATCCAGAAGGGAGGAACGAAGCAACATCCCGAGCTGACGGAAAGCGACAAAAAGAAATGTAGAAAAATAATAAGAAACTTATAGCTTGAAACCTGTTTAAATGCCGAAAAAGTTTAAATAGGCTCTTATAGAAGCGAAATCATCTTATAGAACTATAACAAAAAAAATTATGTTTTCAGAAGAACTTGAAAAAATAGATTGGGAAGAAACCACCAAAACCATCTACTCCAAGACCGAAAGTGATGTGCTCCGCGCTCTTGGCAAGGAACATTGCGATGTGGACGACTTTATGGCGCTCATCTCCCCCGCAGCAGCAAAATACCTGGAGCCGATGGCGCAACTAAGCAAAAAATATACCGAAGAACGTTTCGGCAAAACCATCTCCATGTTTATACCGCTGTATATCACCAACTCCTGCACCAATTCTTGTGTGTATTGTGGTTTCCATATCAGCAACCCGATGGCACGTACCATCCTCACCCCCGAACAGATTGAAGATGAATACAAAGCCATCAAGAAACTGGGGCCTTTTGAGAACCTGTTACTGGTGACCGGAGAGAATCCGGCAAAAGCCGGAGTCCCTTATCTGGCTAAAGCTTTGGACATCGCCAAAAAATATTTCAGCAATCTGAAGATAGAGGTAATGCCCCTCAAAGCCGAAGAATATGCCGAACTGAAAGAACACGGACTGAATGGAGTCATTTGCTTTCAGGAAACTTATAACAAAGCCCGTTATAATATATATCACCCACGCGGGATGAAATCCAAATTCGAGTGGCGGGTAAACGGCTTCGACCGCATGGGTCAGGCAGGAGTCCACTCCATTGGCATGGGAGTACTTATCGGACTGGAAGAATGGCGCACCGATGTGACCATGATGGCTTATCACTTACGCTATCTTCAGAAAAAGTATTGGAAAACCAAATACAGTGTCAACTTCCCCCGTATGCGTCCGGCAGAAAACGGTGGTTTCCAGCCGAATGTCATCATGAATGATCGTGAGTTGGCACAGCTCACTTTTGCCATGCGTATTTTCGATCACGATGTAGATATCTCCTACTCCACTCGTGAACCGGCACAAATCCGCGACAACATGGCAGGGCTAGGAGTGACTACCATGAGTGCTGAAAGCAAAACTGAACCGGGGGGATACTATACCTATCCGCAAGCTTTGGAACAATTCCATGTAAGTGATGAGCGTACAGCCGTAGAAGTAGAACACGCACTGAAATCATTAGGAAGGGAGCCGGTATGGAAAGACTGGGATGTTTCTTTTGACAAGTTCACGCCAATACGATAGATTTTACCCATATTTTTAAAGGAATGGGGCTGTATAAATGATACAAAGCTCCTTTTTTTCAAATTAACAACAAACAAAGTGGAAAGATATAACCGTCAAATTATTCTCCCTGAATTGGGAGAAAAAGGACAACAACGGCTTCAGCAGGCCAAAGTGCTTATTGTCGGTGTAGGTGGTCTGGGATCTCCTGTTGCCTTGTACCTGACAGGAGCCGGAGTAGGTACCATCGGATTAATAGACGATGATGTGGTAAGTGTCAGCAACTTGCAACGTCAAGTACTTTATAGTGAAGCCGAGGTAGGCATGCCCAAAGCTATCCAAGCCAAGAAACGTCTTGAAGCCCTGAACCATGATGTACAAATCAATGCCTATCCCACAAGACTGACTAAAGAGAATGCGGATGAAATTATCCGTACCTACGACATCATTATAGATGGATGTGATAATTTCGCTACCCGCTATCTTATCAATGATATCTGTGTGAAATGGGGAAAAGTTTATGTATATGGTGCCATCCGTGCCTTCGAAGGTCAAGTATCCGTTTTCAATTACCAAGGAGGCCCCGATTACCGCCACTTTTTCCCCGACGAAACAGAAATGCTATCCATGCCCCATCCGCCCAAAGGAGTATTAGGTGTAACCCCCGGCATAATAGGTTGTGCCGAAGCTGCTGAAGTGTTGAAGATTATAGGTGAATATGGCGAAGTGTTAAGCGGCAAATTATGGACGATTAACGTAAAAACGATGGAAACCCATCTCATTTCCTTCTAGAGGAATCGAACCGACCCTATTCAAAAGACATTAATTCCTCAATTATGTGCCAACAGTCGAGGCATGACGACATCCGTCGTCCGGCATCGACCGGCACATGGATAGTTTGACTTTATCCTATAATATGTGGTACAAACTCGGACAAGTTATCTGTAACCTCCATACGATTTTCGCGAATACCGATGCCCGCAGCTTCTCCTCCTATAATCCAAGAACCAATAACTGGATATCTGCCACTGTACGCTGTCGGTTCCACATACTCCTGATATACATAAGCTCCAGTGTTATAATCACCCTCCGTTTCAGCTATACGTACATATTCCTCCCAATCCCGGATATCAACAACGCTTACATTATGACCTTCACGAGAGAAGACCGGTTTTTTACAAAACAATCCCGACCGAGGGCGCGACAAATAACAAGGAAGCACATAAGGAGAATCCGGAAACAACTCGTACAATGTGGCAAGGATCGCCTTATTGGACATCACCAATTTCCATATCGGCTCCAACCATTCCATTTCCGCTAGACATCCGTCAGGACTTTCGTCCACCATCCACTCCCACGGATAAAGTTTAAAGCACCGGTTCACTAGTTCACCTGCCGGATCAAAAAATCGTCCATTTTGCAAATCCAGCGCCTGCATATCCAATACTCGGGTAGAAAACCCAGCCTCCATCGCCGTACTTGCCAGATATTGCAACGTTCCTGTATCTTCATTATTCTCTAATGCACCAGCAAAATGAATCTCTCCTTTTTTGGGGAAAATATCTTTCCATGACTGCACCAATCCTTCATGAATACCATTAAACTGGTCGCATTCCGGAAAAACATCCTCTTTCCATTGCCATTGGATAACAGATGCTTCAAGCAAAGAAGTCGGTGTATCAGCATTGAACTCCAATATTTTCGGAGTACCATCCTTGGCTAATATAAAATCAAAACGACCATACAGACTTAACTCATCCGCATCCCAAGAAGCACGGATACGCTCACCAATCTCCTTCGGAATATTCAATGCACGCTCCATAAATTCCGGGTTATCTTCAATAATGAATTGAGCAGCCTCACAATACAGACGGTACGCCTCATTGGTTGCTTCCTCCAAACAGGCTGTTTCTTCAGCCGTAAAACGATAATACGCTTCCTCGCGCCAATAATCACCATGAAAATCAAAGCCCAGCGCTTCTATTTTCTCACGGTAGTCTGAACGTGGCGTAACAGGTATTCTTTTCATATCCGCTTCCTATTAACTATGAACACCGGATGAACGGCGTGTTTTCCCAAAAACACTTCCGCTCGATTTTGATTTTGTAGACGATTTTGCCCCCACATTCACTTTTGAAGGAGCATCCACTTTCATTCCGTTAGCATCTGTCCACGAATCAGATTTAGGATAATAATAATGTGTGGTAGAAAGTCCGTTGGCCATAGACGGCATTAATGCCCAACGCATTAGCATAGCGTTATAAATCCAACTGTTTCCCTGATGATCACGGTACTCTTCTTGATCTTTAGGATTCTCAGGCAATTCCGTTTTTTGCGTACATCCGGCAAGTGCCATCAAACAAAATGCGGCTGCAAGAAATTGTTTTTTATTCATAATTCTATCTATTCGTCTTGTTTTATTAGCGCAAAAGTAAATAAAAAACGCCTATTTCATACAGATACACACAGATTATTTAAAACTTTTCCATCGCATGAATCACTTTTTCGGGGAAAGTATCCCATTGATTTACAGGTTTATCAAAAATAAATCTATAAATCCACTAGGATTATTACAAATAGGTTGCTATCTTTGCTTAGCAATTAGTCATAAGGTATGAAGTTAATTCTAATAACGCCCCCCACTTATTTTGTGGAGGAAGATAAAATAATTACAGCTCTTTTCGAGGAGGGACTAGACACACTCCATCTGCGAAAGCCCGGTACAGCACCCATGTTTGCAGAACGTCTGCTAACCCTTATCCCCGAACAATATCACAAACGCATCGTGGTTCACGGACATTTTTATCTGAAAGAGGAATACAAACTGAAAGGAATTCACCTGAACGGTCGTAATCCGAACCTGCCGGAAGGATACAAAGGACATGTCAGTTGTTCTTGCCATTCGCTAGACGAAGTTAAAGAGCGCAAATCCAGTTGCGATTATGTATTTCTGAGTCCGGTATTCAATAGCATATCCAAACTAAATTATAACTCGGCATACACCGCCGAAGAACTCCGTACCGCCGCCAAAGCAGGCATTATTGACAAAAAAGTCATAGCTTTGGGAGGCATTGACGAAGAAAACTTGCTGGAGGTAAAGGACTTTGGTTTCGGAGGAGCCGCCATATTGGGCGCCCTTTGGAATAAATTCGATGCGTGTACCGATCGCGATTATCGGTGCGTGATAGAACATTTCCGGAAATTAAGAGATTTAGCAGAATGATTTATCAAAATAATTTAGAATAGAAGCCTAAAAAACGAAGAATATGCTTCAAACCAAGCATATTACAATAATGAGAAGTTATTTTTAAATTTCTATTTTTAATTTCTAATTATAATACGTACCTTTGCACGCAAATTAACAAATAGGTAATATCTATTACAAAAATGAGCAAAACATCACCTTTTAGGGTATTCTCAGGAACAAATTCGAGATACCTTGCAGAAAAGATTTGCAACAGCCTCGGTTGCAAATTAGGAAACATGAACATCATGCATTTTGCTGATGGTGAGTTCGCTGTTTCTTATGAAGAATCAATTAGAGGCGCACATGTTTTTCTAGTTCAATCTACCTTTCCTAACTCTGACAACTTAATGGAACTGCTGCTAATGATTGATGCAGCTAAAAGAGCCTCTGCAAAAAGCATTGTAGCCGTTATTCCCTACTTTGGATGGGCACGTCAGGACAGAAAAGACAAACCTCGTGTTTCTATCGGTGCTAAACTGGTAGCCGATCTTCTGAGCGTAGCAGGCATCGACCGTTTAATCACAATGGATTTGCATGCCGATCAGATTCAAGGATTCTTTGATGTACCGGTAGACCACCTCTACGCTTCTGGCGTATTCCTGCCTTACATTGAATCATTGCAACTGGAAGACTTGGTAATCGCAACTCCGGACGTGGGTGGTTCAAAACGCGCCAGCACTTATTCCAAATATTTGGGTGTACCCTTGGTACTCTGCAACAAGACGCGCCTGAAAGCCAATGAAGTGGCCACCATGCAAATTATCGGTGATGTAAAAAATAAAAATGTCATCTTAATTGACGATATGGTAGATACAGCAGGTACTATTACCAAAGCTGCCGATATTATGAAAGAAGCGGGAGCTATTTCCGTCCGCGCTATCGCTTCTCACTGTGTAATGTCAGGTCCTGCATCCGAACGCGTTCAGAACTCCGGCTTGGAAGAAATGGTATTTACCGATAGTATTCCTTATGCTAACCGTTGCTCTAAAGTGAAGCAACTGACCATTGCTGATATGTTTGCTGAAACAATCCGCCGCGTGATGAATAATGAGTCTATCTCTTCACAATACATCATTTAATCTTTATATGATTATAGAAATAAAAGTCCGGACTTTCCCAAGTTCGGACTTTTATTTTAATTCTACCTAAAGATTGGATTCCCTAAATCGTTTTATCAGCAAGACTAAATGTTTCCTTCCTTTATAAAGTCATTTCTTTCTTTGATGATTCCTGCGACGATATTGAGCCTTTTCATGCTGATAACGCTGAAGTTTTCTATACACGGTGAATACTACCATAATCCCGGCAGATACCAGAATCACAATAACCACGCCTACCCCCAAATTATCCCCCTTTACACACGACCACATTTCCAAGACCAATTCGGTCTTGTCACCGGAATCACGAATCATGGCACAACGCTCCACCACTGTACGGTCAGGATACTGTACCTTATCTATTTGTATACTATCGGCAGCAGGACCGAAAAAATAGCTTAAATCTGCAAAGTAAGATAAAGTAGTATCTATTTTTGCCTCCAAAATCTCGGGAGTAGCAACGGCACTCACATAACCACAGGCGTCCATATTACGTAAAGCCACATCGGGACGGCATAAATAATTAATAAAATAACTGGCAGCCTTTTTATTTCTAGCATACTTAGGGATCACCCATCCGTCATACCACACATTACTTCCTTCCACCGGCACCTCATAGTCCAGATGGATACCCACTCCTTCAGCCTCTTCTATCGCCCATACCGCATCCCCGCTCCAGGTCATATTCAGATAAGCCTTGCCTTTGGTCATCGTCTCCTTGCCGAAATCAGCCTCCCATCCCTCGATGCTCGGTTTCAGCGCCTTCAGCTGTTTCTCTACGATGGCAACGGCTTTTGGCGAATAATCGTTCATCAGTTCCGGAACGGTCACCTTGCCGGCAGCCAGTTCCTTGCGGTGCTCCCAGATCAGGGCGGTGCCGTAAGAATCGCGGTAGGAATCCTTCATCAGGAGCTTGCCACGATATTTGGGACTCCACAGCGTTCCCCAGGTCTGCGCATCTTTCATAGGTACGTGTACCTTATTATATAAGATACCGCAGGTTCCCCACATATACGGAACGGCATAATTGTGGGCGATTCTGCCATGATTCGAGGTTGCATCAATCTGCTTCACGATGTATGGCGACACGTTTTTGAGATAGTTTGGCGTCTTGCCGAAGGCGGTGTCGATAGGCAGCAGAAGGTCTTTGCGAAGCATTCGCTCAATGATGTATTCTGATGGGCACACCACATCATAATCTTCGTGACCACGCTCAATCTTGGTGAGCATCACCTCGTTGATATCAAAAGTCTGGTAGATGACGCGGATCTTCTTGCCCGTCTGCTCCTCATACCATTTCGGGAATTCGGCAAGGATATCCTCATCGATGTAATCTCCCCAGTTGTAAACCTTCAGAATCTCCTCTCTGTTCTCCTTGTTGTAACAGGATGAGAGCGGCAGAATCATCAGCAGGGTCAGGAAGAGAAAAGCAATTGTCTTAACTCCTTTAACTCCTAAAAATATCTTGTTCTTCATTCTTATTTCTTCTTGTTTTTATCCGAACGACGATTGATGATAATCAGCATCACGAGCACCAATACGAAGATGATCGTACTCAGCGGACGAAGTTCCGGCGTCAGGCCTCCCTTTCTAGCATCGGCATAGATGAAGGTGGAGAGTGTCTCCAATCCCTCGTTTCCGATGGTGAAGATGGTGACGGCGAAATCGTCGATACTCATCGTGATGGCGAGCATGAAGCCCGAAATCATACCGGGAAGAATCTCCGGAATAATCACCTTGCGCAATGCCTGCATCGGAGAAGCACCCAGGTCGAGTGCCGCTTCATAGAGGTTCGGGTTCATCTGCTTCAGTCTAGGCATCACACTCAGGATGACGTAGGGCAGACAGAAGGTGATGTGAGAGAGAACCACCGTGGTGTAGCCCTGCGGAATGCCCAGCGTGATGAAGAGCAGGAAGAGCGAAATACCGATGATGATGTCGCCGTTCAGAATCGGGATATTGTTGACGAACTGGATGGCATTTCTCGCATACCGGTTTCTCAGATTGTAGATTCCGATGGCGGTGAGGGTTCCGAAAATCGTAGATACGGTGGCGGTGATCAGTGCGATGGTGATTGTATTGATGAGTGCCGCCGTGAGTGAGTGGTGGGTGCCTTCTACGAAGAGATTCTTATAAAGTTGCAGCGAGAAGCCCGTCCAGTTGCCCATGACCCTGGCCTCGGTAAACGAGAAAATCACGATGATGAGGATAGGGGAGTAGAGCAGCAGCAGGAGCAGCCACAGATAACTCTGACAGAAAATCTTCTTCATCATATCCCTGGTAAATAGTGATTTCATCATCTGATACCTCCTTCCTGTTTACTGCCGTCGCCTGCGATGAGGGTAGAGGCACCGATGAGGAAGAGCATGATGAGCGAGAGGGCTGCACCATAGTTCCACATCGAATTGTTGATGTTCTCCTGGATGGTGGTACCGAAGAGCTTGATGTTGTTCATCGTCAGCAGTTCGGAGATAGCGAAGGTAGAGATGGTTGGCATGAATACCATCAGGATGCCACTTGCTACGCCCGGCATGGAGAGGGGCAGGATGACCTTGAAGAACTGCTGCCAAGGTGATGCTCCCAGGTCTTCGGCTGCTTCGATATAGCTGCGGTCCATCTTCTGCAGGGTGTTGTATATAGGGTAAATCATGAATGGGATGAAGTTGTAGACCATACCGAACAGGAGGGCGCCCTCACCCAGCGGAAGGTCGGCAAAATCAAAGAGGGCCACGGTGGCAAGTGTGCGCACCAGGATGTTTACCCACATCGGCAGAATGAAGAGCATGACGATGGTGTTGGCATACTTCATCCTGGTTTGTGTCAGAATATAGGCGGCCGGATAGCCCAGCAGAATGCAGAGCAGGGTGTTGAGAATGGCGATGCCTATCGAATACACAAAGGTGTTGATGGCTTCGGGGTGTGCCAGGAACTTCTGGAAGTTGTAGAGCGTCAGGGCTCCGTTCTCATCGGTAAATGCGAACACTACGATGAGAAGCAATGGCAGTACCACAAATATCGCTGCAAAGATGGCGTAAGGTATCGACCAGCTTTGTCGCGAAGAGATAAACTTGATAATGTTCAATTTATAATTGATAATTAGGAATTAATAATTTTTATTCAAACGAAATATTCTCCTGAGGAATGGTGATAGCCACATGATCGCCTAAATCCCATACATCCTGTGTATCTACATAGAGCTTCTCGCCCCAGTCGGTATCTATGGTGAGATGATAGTGGTCGCCCTTGTAGAGAATGAAGCTGATGTCGCCTGTAAAGGTTCCTTCGCTCTCGTTGTCGAAGAGTTCTATCTTGTTGAAAGGTACGTTCACCCGGATGGTTTCGTTTCCGTTTTCATCGGTCTGAATCTTGTCCTTTATTTCTTCCGGAATCTCCATCTGGTATTCGCAGCCCAGGAATTCTATCGTTCCGTCGCCGTTTACCTTTGCATCGAAGGTATTGGTGATGCGCTCCTTCTTCATGATGTGAATATTGTCGGGTATCACGCTCATTCCTATCGTCTGGCCTACTTCGAAATGCTTGTAGTTCTGGATGAGAAATTCATTGCCCTTCTCGGTTTCTGCCAGCATCTCGTAGTGTACTCCCTTGAAGATAGAAGAGGTTATCTTGCCCACAAACTGGGCGTGGGCGGTATCGGTGGAAACTTCGATATCCTCAGGGCGTATCACGACATCCACTTCCTGGTTGCAGCCGAAGCCCTTGTCTACACAAGGCAGTTCAGTACCTGCCACATTCACCAGACAGTCGTGGACCATCGTTCCGCAGAGAATATTGCTCTCGCCGATAAAATCAGCAACAAAAGCATTGGCTGGTTCGTTGTAGATATCGGTTGGTGTACCTATCTGCTGTATCTCTCCCTCGCTCATCACCACGATGGTGTCGCTCAGGGTGAGGGCCTCTTCCTGGTCGTGGGTAACGTATACGAAGGTAATGCCCAGGCGTTCGTGCATCTGCTTCAATTCCAGCTGCATGTCTTTACGCATCTTGAGGTCAAGTGCTGCAAGCGGTTCATCCAGGAGAAGAACTTCAGGTTCGTTGACAATGGCACGG
>ERZ507033.1355-NODE-1355-length-9778-cov-4.460660_pt1 | contig 9778 bp, 9 predicted proteins | sample MGYA00512874_ERZ507033 | MGnify/ENA metagenome assembly ERZ507033
TCTGTATTTTGCTGCAAAGACACGGAAAATATCTGATAATAAGCAATAAATATTTATTTTCCCCGAAATGTTTTTATGCGAAATCCTCCTTTTCCCCGAAATGTTTAATTTTATGTCCACAGAAGCATTTGTCTTAACTCCTTTAACTCCTTTAACTTCCGAACTAAAGGAATCCCTGCTGCTTGAGGGCATCGAGGAATCCGATGCTCATGGCTTCGCAATCCTTCTTGGTATATCGGATATCAGTGAAAACCTGGGCTAATGTTTCTACGTTGTTGATGCGTACAAACTCCTGGTTCTCTTCCAGTGCTTCCTTCTCGGCATAGAAGTCATCAATCTTTTCTGGGGTATAATCCTCGAAATGCTCGTTGTGTATGATGCTTCTCAATGGCAGACGATCGCTCTGGGCAGGCTGCTCATCCGGCCATCCGATGGTAAGGGTAGCCACTGGCATTACCAGCTTCGGCAACTTCAGGGTGTCGATGATCATCTTCGGCATATACACCGTGGTGCCCAGGAAGCAGGTTCCCAGACCCGCCTCTTCTGCCAGATTGGTAAAGGTCTGCGTGAAGAGCAGGGCATCGGTAGCCGCATTCATAAACGAGAGAATGTTGTCGTATCCCGGGGTTCCCTTGCGGTTTTCTGCCCAGAGGGTGGTGCGGCGGTAGTCGGCGCAGATGGTGAGTACCACAGGAGCGCCTGTCACCATCGGCTGGTTGAAGTGGGCAGGAGCCAAAGCCTTCTTTCCCTCTTCGCTGCGGGTTACCACTACGCTGTAGAGCTGCAGGTTTCCCATGGTAGGAGTGCGCATCGCTTCTTCCAGCAATCTGTTCAAAAGTTCTTCTGTTACCTCTCTGTCTGCATATTTGCGAATCGAGGTTCTTTTCTTGATTGATTCCATATCTTGTTTCTTTTTTATATTTCTCTTATCTTCTGCAAAGATAATGAAAGTTTCCCAAAAAGAACACGGTTCTTTTACATTTTTTGCTTCATAATGAGCTTTTCGTGCGTTTTTTGATGAAATATCTGCTCAAACGTTTCATATTTTAGAAATATTGTTTTAATTTTGCAGCTAATTATTAAACGTTTGATATGGAATATACTGAAAATATGACTTTCGAAGAGGCGAGCCACGCCTTGATGAAAGATTTGAAGACCCGATTGGAAGCCCTACACGAGCATTTTGATGCTCAGGATATTGATTGGGATAAGCTCCATCTGCCATTGGCGAAACTCGTTTCCGAAGAAACACAGAAATCGCTCGTTAGTCCGGAAGTGATAGAGGTTCGACCTAAGGAACTGGAGTGCGATGTGGTAAGATACCAGAACAATAAGGAGAAATGGGTGGCTTTGGTCGGATTGCTCAATGGTCATCCCTACGAGATATTCACCGGCTTGCAGGATGAGGATGAAGGCATCATGCTCCCCAAGTCTGTCACCAAGGGTAAGATCATCAAGACGGTGCTCTCGGAAGGACAGAAGCGATATGATTTCCAGTTTGTCAACAAGCGTGGCTACAAGATTACCGTCGAAGGATTGAGCGAGAAGTTCAATCCCGAGTATTGGAACTATGCCAAGCTCATCTCCGGCGTTCTGCGCTATCGTATGCCGATTGCCCACGTCATCAAGCTGGTCAATCAGCTGCAGCTCACCTCCGAAACCCTCAACACCTGGCGGGTAGGCGTGGAAAGAGCCTTGAAGAAGTACCTCTATGAAGAAAATGGAACAGATAACTTAGAAAACGGAATAGATCATAAGGAGACTGAAGATGAAATTGATGAGCAGTAAGATATACCTCAGGAATGTGCGTTTCCACGCTTTCCATGGCGTATTGCCGCAGGAGGGAATCGTTGGCAACGATTATCTCGTCAACCTGGTGTTGGATTATGACTTCTCTTCTGCCATGAAGACCGATGAACTTCAGGGAACCCTCAATTATGCCGAGGTCTATCAGAAGGTAAGAGAAGAAATGGCGACGCCCAGCAAGCTTCTGGAGCATGTGGCTGGAAGAATCGCCCAAAGACTCTTTTCCGATTTCCAGGAAATCCAGAAACTCCAACTCTCTATCACCAAGGTGAATCCACCGATGGGTGCCGATAGCGACGGCGCAGGGGTAGAGGTTGTATTAATAAATGATAAAACTTATAGTTAGAATTAGGTTTTCTGATAATAAAGTCGTAATTTTGCAAAATCATCAGAAAGTATGTGTAAGAAAGTAACACTGATATGGGCTTTGATGTGTATGTTGGTAATGACGTCGTTCGCTGCCAATAAGCGATTCACGCTGGTCATCGACCCTGGTCATGGTGGTCATGATGCCGGAGCACTCGGAGCCATATCCAAGGAAAAGAATATCAATCTTGCCGTAGCCTTGCGCTTCGGCAGGTATGTGGAGCAGAATCTCCCGGAGGTAAGAGTCATCTATACCCGCACGAAGGATGTCTTCATCCCGCTCAATGAGCGTGCGAATATCGCCAACCGTGCCAATGCCGATCTCTTTATCTCCGTGCATACCAATGCCTTGCCGGCAGGAAAGGTGGCTCGTGGCTTCGAAACCTATACCCTCGGTATGCACCGTGCCAAGGATAATCTTGATGTGGCGATGCGAGAAAATTCCGTCATCTCAATGGAGAAGGACTATCAGCAGAGATATCAGGGCTTCGATCCCCGCTCTTCTGAGAGCTATATCATCTTCGAGTTCATCCAGGGCAAGAACATGGAGCGCAGCGTAGAGCTGGCACGAATGATTCAGCGAGGTGTCTGCGATGGTGCCAACCGTCCCGACAAGGGAGTGCATCAGGCGGGATTCCTGGTCTTGAGAGAGACTTCCATGCCGGGCTGCCTCATTGAGTTGGGATTCATCACCACTCCTGATGAAGAGCGCCTGCTCAACAACGACAGCAGGGTGGATGATATCGCCCGTGGCATCTACGAGGCTTTCGCAAAATACAAGAATAAGTACGATAAATCGGTTTCCGTTCCTTATCGTGCCAAGGATTCCGAGAAAGTGAATATCCCGAAGATTGTTCCCGATCAGGAACCTGCGACCAAGACTCGTGTCGTAACGAGAGTAGAGCAGCCGAAGCGTGAAGAGGCAAAGCCTGATCAGTCAAAGCGGGAGGTGAAGGAAGTGAAGAAGCTTGAGCCAAAGCGGGAGCCGAAGAAGGCTGAAGTAGCTGATGCGCCGGTCTTCAAGCTTCAGATTTTCGTAGGTCGTAGAAACCTTCGCAAGGGCGATGCTCATTTCAAGGGCGAAACCGATTACGACAGCTTCCAGGAAGGCAATCTGGTGAAATACACCCTGGGGGCATCCACCAATTACAACGAGATCTATCGCCTGCGCAAGGAAAAGCTGGATAAGTTTCCGGAGGCTTTCATCATCGCCTTCAAGAACGGACAGAAATATGACGTGAACCAGGCTATCCGGGAGTTCAAGCAGAACCGCAACCGGTAGTTCATCCACTTCCCGGGCAACCGGTAGTGCCCTTTTCGGGCAGCCTGTGATTCGCTCTATATAAAAATAGGTATAATAAAAAGAACAAAAATAGATAAATATGAAACTGACAAAGGAAATTAGGATAGCGTTGGTCGCTATTGTAGGTATCTTGGTGATGTATTTCGGAATCAACTTTCTGAAAGGCATCAACTTGTTCTCTACCAATAACACCTACTATATGACGTTTGAAGACATCCAGGGTATGGGTGCTTCTACCCCTATCTATGCCGATGGCTACAAGGTGGGTACCGTGGATCAGCTGGATTTCGACTATTCCGGAAAGGGTCCCATCAAGGTCAAGGTGGATATCAACAAGGATCTGAGAATCCCTGCAGGTAGTACCGCAGAGATTGCTAAGGATATCATGGGCAATCTCCAGGTGAGTCTCCTGCTTGCCAATAATCCTCGTGAGCGTATCGAACCGGGCGGCATCATCCCTGGTACGGTGAATAACGGTATGATGGGCAAGGCTGCCGAAATGATTCCGGTTGTTGAGAAGATGCTGCCTAAGCTGGATTCCATCCTCGCCAGTGTGAATGCACTCCTGGCTGATCCTGCCCTGGCTGCTTCCCTCCACAATGTGGAGACCATCACCAGCAACCTCACCGTTTCTACCCGTGAGCTGAATACCCTGATGGCTGGATTGAACAAGCAGGTTCCGGGTATGATGAAGAAGGCGAATGGCGTTCTCGACAATACCAACCGACTCACCTCTAATCTGGCGAGCCTCGATGTGCAGGGCACACTCGACCGTGTGAATGCCACCCTCGATGGTGCACAGAAGTTCACCGAACAGTTGAACAGCGGAAAGGGTAGCCTCGGTCTCCTCATGAACGATACCCGTCTCTATGAGAATCTGAACTCAACAATGTCGCATGCCGACTCTCTGGTCATCGATCTCAAGGCGCATCCAAAGCGATATGTTCACTTCTCAATTTTTGGCAAGAAAGACAAGTAGAGCCTCGAAAATACCATTTTAAAGGCTTCTTTGAGGAAAAAGCCAAAATAAATTTTGTCTAAATAGCAAAGACAATGTTTCACGCCCCGGAATAGCTACAGAACTTGTTGTTTTTTAGCTATTTCGGGGTGTTTCAAAATTGTTTCACTGCCCCTAAAACGTAATTGTGGATAACTTTCTTAGTTGCTTGATTATGAGATAGTTATCTAGGTAGTCTTAAAATATTATAAATAGCCCGATTTGCTACTTTGGGCTTTTTTTTGTAATTTTGCAGTCGATTTGCATCAGATGGTGCAATCTGATGTAGTGTTAAGGTAAAAAATCAATTAAATAAGTAGTAAATAGTGTCAATGTTAGCAAGTCCAAAAGCGCTTTGGGACAATAGTCTTTTGCTTATAAAGGATAATGTGTCAGAGCAGCAATATAATACATGGTTTCGACCAATAGTCTTTGAGTCGTACAAGCCTTCGACCAAGACTTTGTTGGTTCAGGTTCCAAGTCCATTCGTATATGAGTACTTGGAACAGAATTATGTTGGCTTGTTGAGCAAGGTCCTTCATCGCAATTTCGGCGATGGCATCCGTCTCACTTATCGGGTGGTAACGGATAAGGAGCACAGGTTGACCCAGGATGTGGAAGCTGATCCGGCTGATATTGATGAGGCTGAGCGCAAGAGATTGGCACAGCAGACACAGACACAGGCTAACCCGGCAGAACCACAGCAGCCTGAAGACATTGACACCCAACTTGATCCGAAACTCACCTTCAATAATTATATGGAGGGTGACAGCAACAAGCTGCCACGTTCGGTGGGATTGTCTATCGCTGAGCATCCGAATACCACGCAGTTCAACCCGATGTTCATCTATGGTCCTTCTGGTAGCGGAAAGACTCACCTGGTGAATGCCATCGGTCTGAAAACCAAGCAGATGTATCCTAAGAAGCGTGTGCTCTATGTCAGTGCCCGCCTCTTCCAGACACAATATACCGATGCGGTGCTGCATAATGCAAGTAATGATTTCATCAATTTCTACCAGTCTATCGATGTGCTCATCGTGGATGATGTGCAGGATTGGGCAGGCAAGGCGAAGACCTTGAATACCTTCTTCCACATCTTCAATCACCTCTTCCGAAATGGAAAGCGTATCATTCTGGCAAGCGATAGACCTCCGGTTGAACTCAAGGATATGCCAGACCGACTCATCACCCGTTTCTCTTGTGGACTGGTGGCGGAGTTGGAGAAGCCGAATGTGGAACTCTGCGTGGATATCGTGAGCAACAAGGTACGCAAGGATGGACTGAAGATTCCGAAGGATGTGGTTTCCTTTATCGCACAGACCTGCAACGGCAGTGTGCGTGATCTCCAGGGTGCCATCAATGGTTTGCTGGCTTACAGTATCGTATATAACAGCAATATTGATATCCGCCTGGCGGAGCGTGTCATTAAGCGTGCCGTCAAGGTTGAGGAGAGCAACAAGGTGCTCACCCTCGATGAAATCGTGGAGGCGGTCTGCAATCATTATAAGGTAACGGTGGCTGCTGTCAACAGCAAGAGCCGCAAGCGTGAGTACGTGGAGGCGCGTCAGGTGGCGATGTTCATGGCTCAGAAACTCATCAAGATGCCTGCTTCCAGAGTGGGCAAACTCATTGGTAATCGCGATCATAGCACGGTTATCCACAGTTGTGCCAAGGTAGAGGAGCGACTGAAGATTGATGCCGAGTTCTTCGATGAACTCTCTAGCATCGAGAATGGATTGAAAGTGAAGAGATAATTAACATAGATAAGCACGGAACCTTGGTATAGTGGTTCTCGTTTATATAAATGAAATAAAAGGAAGTCGGGCAAGTTTGTATTTGTCTTGGCTTCCTTTTTCCGTTTCCTTCAGCCTATACGCAAATTTTGTGTAAGTTTTCTGCCTTTTTTACATCTTCTATCTTTCTTTTTTGTATATTTGCAGTTGGATTATGTTTTACCCAAATTACTGTAGATATGGTTATGAAGATTTCACGTATTTGCATTTGGATCCTCATGCTGGGGACTGTCATGGTATTCTCTTCTTGTGCGAATGAGCATCCTAAGGAGCAGCTCGACGGGAATGCCATGTATGGTTCTGCGTCTGAAATCTACAACCATACCGTATCTTCTCTCTATCAGGACATAGACTTTGTAGAGCATAGCGGGGAAGAAGACTCGCTCTATGCAGTGTGGAGTCATCTCTATCAGGTGATAGGAAAGGCGAATCAGTCGCTTGATATCATCGATTACAAGTCTGATTTGCTCTCTGTGAATCAAAAAGACCAGTTTAAGGCTGAGGTGCGTGCCATCAGAGCTATGATGTATTACGAGGCGATGGAGCTTTTTGGCAGGATTCCCGTGATTCTGTCTTCTGGCGAGGCGGCCATCTATGAGGCGGCTTCGGGCATTGCTGTGGCTTCGCTTACCGACGTCAACCTCTGTGCGCAAAGCGAAAGAAGCGAGGTGTTCCGCTTTATCTTCAGTGAGTTGCAGCAGGCGTTGCCTTACCTTCCGAATGAGCATAGCGCCAATGGTGGGGTGTATGAGGGAAGAATCACGCAACCGGTAATCAACTTCCTGTTGGCAAAGTTGGCTTTCAATGCTGAAATCTATACGTTTGATGATTGGACCAGAGGATATAAGAAACGTCCTAAGGGTAAGAAAATCCACTTTGTGGTTCAGACGGCCGATGGTGCTTCTCTGCTCAATGGTGGAACGGCTGGTGAGAATCGCAGCAAGGAATTGAATGCCTGGGAAACCTGTATTTTCTATTGTGATAAATTGGCCGCAGAAGGGTATGGCTTGGAGGAGAATGAGATATTCAATAGTTCCACTTATGCAAGGTTGCTTCGTGAGAATGGCGGCTCCCATCTGGTAGAAACGGAGCATCTCAAGCCGCTCTTCCGTTTCTGTTATTCCGATGTATTGTTGATGAAGGAGAAGGCAAAGGTCTGCAAGGGTGATAAAGCCAGTATTCTTTTCCCGATTCCTCAGAAATGCATCGACCTGAATCCCAAGCTCGTGCAGAATAAGGGGTATGAAAAGAAATGAAAGTTAAGGGAGTTAAAGGAGTTAACTCCCCTAACTCCCTTATAACTGATAGAACTTCGTGAAAGCCTTCACGCAATATTCGTGATCCATCACGCTGCCGGTTTCGCGGCAACTGTGCATGGCGAGGATGGCATTACCCATATCTACGCCCTTCAATGGAATGGAAGAGGCGAGGATATTGCCCAAGGTGCTTCCGCCAGCCACATCACTATGGTTTACGAAACGCTGACAAGGCACACCGGCTGCCTCACAGATATTCGCGAAGATGGCTGCAGATACCGCATCACTCGCATACTTCTGTGCCGCATTGAACTTGATAACCGGACCACCACCCAGCATCGGATGATTCGTTGGGTCAAACTTCTCGCTGTAGTTAGGATGCCATGCATGCGCATTGTCCGCAGAAATCATGAAGGCGCGTTCCACAGCCTGATAATACGCCTCCTCTGTTCCGCTCTGTGCAAGAGCGATGCGCTGCAGCATATAAGAGAGGAAAGGACTTCCCGCACCCTGCTTGGTCTGCGAACCCGTCTCCTCATTGTCGAAGATCGCCAGCACCTGAGTAGTATCCTGGGCATCAGCCGCCGTCAGAGCCTCTACGCCCGCCCAGCACATCGACAGGTCATCGAGTCTTCCCGAAGAGATAAACTCATCGTGCACACCGAAGGTGCAGGCAGGAGTGGCATCAGCCAGATAGAGGTCGAAGTCGAGGATATCCTCCTTCTGGATATTCAGTTCACCGGTAATCACGTTCATCAGCAGATTACCCTTCTCCAGTTCATCATTGATGATGCCGAGAATAGGGAGCACATCCTTCTGCTTGCTCAGCTTCACGCCATCGTTCACCTGACGGTTGAAGTGGATAGCGAGATTGCTGATCTGCAGCAGAGGTCGCTGGATATGGAGTAGGAGAGTCTTCGGATGCATCGCATCCTCGCCCTTTACGATTACTCTACCCGCCAGAGTGAGTGGACGGTCGAACCAGGTTGACATAATCGGACCGCCATAAACCTCGGTATTCAGTTTTACGATACCGCCCTCGCAAAGCATCTCAGCATTTGGCTTGATGCGGAAGGTAGGCGAATCGCAGTGGGCGCAGATCATGTGGAAACCGGCATCTGCCAAAGGCTTCTTTCCGATTTGGAAGGCGTAGATGGAAGAATCGTTCTTGGTAACGAAGAACTTTTCACCCGCTTCAATCTTGCCCAAAGGCTCCTGTGGGTTCACACGGCGGAACCCGTTCTTCTCCAATTCCTTGGAGATATTCTTTACTGCCAGGAAATTCACTGGCGATGCGTCTAGAAAGGATAATAATCTTTTGATCATAGTCTATATCTTTATATTAATATCTTGCAAAGATAATAGATTTTTTTCATTTTATCTCATTATTCTATTTGTTTTTCATTTTTTTGTATTATCTTTGTCCCCAAATAATATCAATGAAAGAATTATGAAACGATATAAATCCTGCACTCTCATTATATTGCTGCTGTTGGCATCGGCTCTTCAGGCATATGCGCATGTTTCCAGAAATATGTTCATGCTTTCCAATCTCAATACTGACAATGGTCTTTCCTGCCCTCGAGTTTATTCTATTGTCGAGGCAGAGGATGGTGCCATGTGGATAAGTACTAAGCGTGGAGTTGACCGATATAATGGGCAACAGGTAACCAATTATACTTTATACACAGAGATGCCGTATAGTGATGCTAGTGGTAGAAGTATTAAACTGACTAAGGATGCGCAACATCTGATTTACGCCTACGACAACAAGGGAAAGGTGTATATATATGATAGGAGGAAAGATGCATTTGTCTTGAAATGTAATCTTCAGAAAATTTTAGGTGGAAGTATCGTGTTGAACGAACTGTTGGTAGACGAAAAGGGCAATTTCTGGTTAGCTATGGATAGAGGCATTTATTGCTTATCAGCAGCTACTGATGGAAAGGAGATAGTTCGGGAGACAGCTAAGGGTAGGTTTGTATTGAAAAATACCTATATTAATCATATCCAATTTATAGGTGAGAAACTCTTGATAGGAACATTTAAAGATGTTTATTGCTATTCGATGTCTGCCCGGAAGTTAGAAAAGAAGATTAGTGGCAGTTCCGTAGTATCCTCTTATCATGATATTGTGGGACATCGTATCTGGCTGGGTACTTTTCACGAAGGAGTTAAAGTGATGGATGATCGTACTTGGAAGCTGATAAAATCTGCTGATTTCCAATCTTTACAAAACATTCCTAAAATTCCCGTA
>ERZ507033.1357-NODE-1357-length-9755-cov-3.553299_pt1 | contig 9755 bp, 8 predicted proteins | sample MGYA00512874_ERZ507033 | MGnify/ENA metagenome assembly ERZ507033
AAGAAAGCGCAGCTGAACGAAAAATCTACGCTGGTCAAGACCATTGTGACCAGTGATCTGGGTGCTAATATCGGTCGCAGTTTTGGCTTGCAGATTGAGGAGACCCTCACCGGGTTTAAGTATATCGGCGACAAGATCAATACTTACGAGCAGACCGGGGACAAGGAATTTGTCATCGGCTATGAGGAGAGTTACGGCTACCTGGTGGGTACCCACGCCCGGGATAAGGACGCGGTGGTGTCCGCTATGCTCATTTGCCAAATGGCCGCCTGGTATAAAAATCAGGGCAAGACTTTGGTGGACGCGCTGCATGCTGTTTATGAGAAATACGGCTACTATTTGGACGCGTTGGACAGCTTTGTGCTGAAGGGCAAGGACGGCGCCGAAAAGATCGGGGCGCTGATGCAGACTTTCCGCGCCGGCGGGGATCAAATGTTTGCCGGTGTGGAGCAGGTACAGGATTTTGCCAAGGGGATCGGTGATCTGCCTAAGGAAAATGTGCTGAAATTCCTGTTTACCGACGGCTCCTGGTTGGCGGTTCGCCCCTCCGGCACGGAGCCGAAGATCAAGGTGTACTACTCCATTGTGGATCCGGATAAAGCAGCCGCCCACAGCCGCCTGGCCGCCTTGCAGGCACAGATCAAAGAAATGATCGGAGAATGAATATGACAGCGAAGAAAGAGGCCGTACAGGCGTATATAGACCGGGTGCTGGCGCCAAAGATCCAAGGCGACGGCGGCTGGGTAGAATTTGTATCTTTAGAGGGTGACCGTTTGACCCTGCGCTTTCGGGGCGAGTGCTCCAAGTGCCTGATCCTTCACCGGTGCGTGGCATGGATTGAAGAGCAGCTGAAGGCGGATCTGCATTTGCAGCTGACGGTGGAGCCGGTGCGGAAGAAGCCCTATTTTCAGGATCGTTAAGGAGGTGCAGGTATGGCACATATTAAAGTGGAACGGCGCTCTATGCGCCCGGAGGAGTGGACGGACCTGCGCTTCTGTTGGCTGAAACGCTATATTTACAGCGAAAAGTGGGAGATCCAAAATCTGATGATTCGGGACGCCCGCCAGGTGGCGGAAATGGACTTCCAGTTTTATCCCGGTGAGCCACGGCCCTTAAAGCGGGGGGATATGTATTTCACCCCGGATGGCACCGCCTTTATGACGGCGGATGTGCAGGTGCCAAAGCACTTGCAGGGGCAGGAACTTTGGTTCTCTCTGAAAACAGCGGCAGAAATTTGCGTGAAGGTCAACGGCCGCTATGTTGGCGGCGTGGATCCCAACCGGGAGCGTATGCTGCTGTCGCCCTATGCGGATACGACGGAGACCCTGCATTTTGAGATGATGGGTTATAACCGCTCCAAGCCGGATGATGAGCGTAACCCGGAGAGCCTGTCTGTTCGCGGTTGCCGCCAAATCTTTGAGGGCGCGTATCTGTGCACTGTGGATCACGCCGTGCAGGATTTGGTCTATGACTTTGAGCTGCTGCTGGATATTGCCGCCAGCGACCTGTTTAATGAAGATTACCGTGCGTTCCTGAACCGGGAGCTGAACAATGCCATGAACTGCCTGGACTTTACCGATGATGGTGTGACCGGTGTGGCAGCGTGCCAGGCGTATCTTAACGATGTGGTCTTTGCTAACGATACTTACAAAGGCGCCGGGGATGTGGCACTGATCGCGCACAGTCACCTGGATATTGCCTACTACTGGCGGCGGATTCATGCGGTGCAGAAGAATTTGCGCACGGTGCTCATCCAGCTGCGGCTGATGGACCGCTACCCGGACTTTAAGTACACCCACACCCAGCCCTATGTGTATGAAACACTGGAGAAGTATTACCCGGATGTGTTTGCCGAATTGCAGGAGAAGGTGGCCCGGGGGCAATTCGAGCCGGTGGGGGCTATGTATGTGGAGCCGGACTGCAATATCCCGGCGGCAGAGAGTCTCATTCGTCAGTGCCTTTATGGTCAGCAGACCTATCAGCGTATGTTTGGCAAGCGGGTGAATAATGCGTGGCTGCCGGATGTGTTCGGCAATAGCTGGATTCTGCCGCAGATTTTGAAAAAATGCGGTGTGGACTACTTTGTCAGCAACAAAATGTCCACCTGGAATGATACCAATCGCTTCCCCCACAACAACTTTATTTGGCGTGGCATTGACGGCAGCAGCGTACTGGCTTGCGTGCCGCCCACCCACTTTATCACCTGGAACGCACCCTCCCAAATTCAGGCCAACTGGGAGGCGTATATTGATAAGGACACCGGCGGCCAGACGATGAATATGTTTGGCTACGGTGACGGCGGCTCCGGCTGCACGGAAGAGATGATCGAGCTGATGCATCGGTTCTCCAAGGTGTCCGTACTGCCCAAGTGCACCCACATGGGCGGCGCCGAATTCCTGGAAAAGAATTTGAAGGACAACGAGAACTTGGAGACCTGGGACGGCGAGCTGTACCTGGAAATGCACCGGGGCACCTTTACCACCAAGAGCGACCTAAAGCGCGCCAATCGGCGGCTGGAAAATAAGTTCCGCTTGGCGGAAATGCTCACTGTGCTGCGTGGCGAGAATCGCACACCGGAGATCACGGCGCTTTATAAGAAGCTGCTGATCAACCAATTCCATGATATTTTGCCCGGCTCCCATATTCACCCGGTGTTTCAGGACGCCATGGCGGATTATCGAGAGATTGAGACGGCGTTGGACGCCATGATCGGCACCGGCAACCGCTATTTTAACCCGCTGAACTTTACTTATGATGCCCTGACTTTTGTGGAAAACAAACGGGGTACCGCCACCCGTATGGGCAAGCGAGGCAACTGGCTGTTGCCCAATTTGGCACCCCTGGGCAGCGGCACCCTGCGCAAGACCGCCTATCGCGGCGACTGGCTGCAAGTGGACGGCAATCGGGTGGAGACGCCGTTCTATACCGTTCGTCTGAATGAGGACGGCTCCATAGCAAGCCTGTATGACAAGAAAATGCAGCGCGAGTGGACAGACGGCGCCTTTAATAAACTGACTCTTTATGAGGATAAACCCGGCAACTATGACGCATGGGACATTCTGCCGAATTACAGAGACAAGCAAGTGCCCCTGACCGTGGCGCAGCCGCTGACTTTGATCGAGCAGGACAGTGAGAGCGTCACTTTTAAGACCGTGCTGCAAACAGATCAATCCACCTGGACCCAGTACCTGCGGCTGTTCCGCAGAGACGGCGCCATTGAGGTGGAAAATCAGGTGGACTGGCAGGAGAAGCATGTGCTGGCCAAAGTGCTGTTTGACTGCAATGTGCTGGCACGGCAGGCGCTGTGCGATACCTCCGCCGGTTATATTGCCAGGGACACCCACCGCAATACCACTTGGCAGCAGGCTCGCTTTGAGTGCTGTCACCACAAGTGGTGCGATCTCAGCGAGACGGACGGCGGCGTCGCCATCCTGAACGACGGGAAGTACGGCGTAGGCTTTTTGGAAAATCAGATCAGTCTGTCCCTGTTGCGCGCGCCCATTCGCCCGGATGTAACGGCGGATATGGGTCACCACAGCTTTTGCTACCGCATTGTGCCCCATGCCGGCGATCCGGTACAGGCGGGGATTAACCGCCGAGCGCTGCAATTCAACCAGCCGCCCATTAAGAGCGACGTGGCCTACAACGGCACGGACTTTGCGCCTCTTTATTTACAGGCCATGAAGTTCTCTGAGGATGGGAAGCGCATTGTGGTACGCTTGAGCGAGCAGGACGGCCGCCGTGGCACCCTGCGCCTGCCCCGCAAGGTACAGGTGCTGAATATGCTGGAAGATGTGGAGCGGGAGACGGATTCCGTTGACTACATGCCCTTTGAAATTCTGACCCTGGGGTGGCCGGTAGAATGAGCGGCTGGCAAATTACATTGATCGTTGCCGCCGTGCTGTTGCTTGGCCTGGTGCTGCTGCCGGCATTTAACCGCTGGCAGGTGCGGCGCATGCCTGTGGATCAGCAAATTCTACTGATTATGAAGCAAGCCAAGGGGCTGCATTACATTCGCAATGTATCCGGCGGCAAGCAGGGCTTTCTCTACTATGTAAAGAACAAGCGCAAAATTCTGGTTTATCCTTGGGTGCGCCGGGGCCGTGTGCGGGTCATTACCAAGAAAGACCCCTTTGACCGCTGGGACTACCCGGAGGAGCAGGCACCCTTGACCCGGGAGGAGCGGGCGCAGGCACGGCAGGTGCTGGCAGACTATGCCCGGCGCTCAAATCAGCGGATCGTTTGGAATGACAAAACGGAACAGTAAAAAACTAAAGCCCAGCCAAATCAGCGTAAAGGGCAGGCAGATTTGGCCCCATAAATTCAGCGGCACCCGGCTGTAATCCCAAACGCCCATACCCAGCGCACAGTTGAAAATTAGGCCAAATACCAGTTCTACTCCGGTGATGATTCCGGCACCCATTAGGCACTTGAGCGCCAGCCGTAAATCCGGTTGCGTGCGCTCCAGGCAGTAAAAGGCTGCTAAGATGATCCCACCGGCAAAGAACATGGAGTAATGTGTGCGGCCCCGATATATCAACTCTATGGTACAGTAGGCGGCGCCGCCGAACAGAAAGCGAAAAAGATAAAAGAAAAAATCAGTCATACCGTTAGCATACCCCTAAGGCAGGTGATTATTTGCAACTGGATAGAGAAGCCCGGCAGCTTTTAGATCTGCTGGAACAGGCTGGCTACCGCGCCTATGCGGTGGGCGGCTGTGTGCGGGACGCCTGTATGGGTCGGGCGTATGCGGATATTGATCTGTGCACCTCTGCGCTGCCCCGGCAGACGGAGGCGGTGCTGGCAGCGGCCGGCATACGGTATATTGAGACCGGCTTACAGCACGGCACGGTCACCGCGGTCCTAAACGGCAAGACTTATGAGATCACCACCTTTCGTACCGACGGCAGCTATACGGACAGCCGCCACCCGGACGGGGTGACCTTTGTGCCGGAGGTGGAGACGGATCTGGCGCGCCGGGATTTTACCGTCAACGCCATGGCGTATAACGACGACGAGGGGCTTATCGATCCGTTCGGCGGCGAGCAAGACCTGAAGAATAAAATTCTGCGTTGCGTCGGCGATCCCGAAAAAAGATTTACCGAGGACGCTTTGCGGATATTGCGCGCGGCGAGATTTTGTTCGACTCTTTCTTTGACCGCCGAAGAAGAAACGGCGAGAAAGGCAATTAAACTCGCGTATAAATTAAAAAACGTTTCGGCGGAGAGAATTTTCACCGAAATAAACAAACTTCTGCTCGGTGAAAACGTCGTCGGCGCGCTTCTGAAATTCAGAAAAGTCGTTTTCGCGGTTATCCCCGAACTTGCCCCGTGCGACGGTTTTATTCAACGCACGCCTTGGCACAGATACGACGTATACGGGCATATAGCCCGTTCGGTGGGCTTTGCGAAACGCGACGAAGCCGAAAAGTGGTGTATGCTTCTGCACGATATAGGTAAGCCTTCCACTTTTTCGTTTGCCGACGGCAAAGGGCATTTTTACGGACACGCCAAAGTTTCCGCGGATATGAGCGCGGCGGTTTTCGCTCGTCTGAAATTCCCTTCCGCCTTAAAAAAAGAAGTTGCGTTTTTGATAGAAAACCACGGCTATCCGCTTAAAAACGACGAAAAGTTTATAAAGCGGACTATGTTTAAGTTCGGCGATAAGGCGTTTTTCAAGATATTGGACGTACACGAAGCGGATAATATGGCGCAAGGGACGACTCTGTCGGAAAAAGAGAGAAAACTCGTCGAAGAGGTCAGAAATACCGCCGAGAAAATAGTAAATCGCGGAGAGTGTTATTCGTATTCGGGGCTTAAAATAAACGGTTCCGATCTGATTGCGATAGGGTTTAAGGGCGAAGAAGTCGGCAGTACTCTAAATAAAATTTTGATCGACGTAATCGAGGGCAGGACGGCGGACGAAAGGGATATTCTGCTTAAAAAGGCCGCCGATACGTACGCGCGGAAGAAAGCGGGGAAAAGACGATGAACGAAAAACTCGCGCTTAAAATTTCCATGCTCCCCGAAGATCCCGGCGTGTACGTCATGCTCGATAAAGACGGTAACGTAATATACGTCGGCAAGGCGAAGGTGCTTAAAAACAGGGTAAAGCAATATTTTTACTCGACTAAAAAGACCGAAAAAGTCGCGGCTATGGTGTCGAATATCGCCGACTTTTACTATATAATAACCTCGTCCGAAATAGACGCGCTGTCGCTCGAAAACAACCTTATCAAGAAGTATAAACCGCATTACAACATACTTCTTAAAGACGATAAAACTTACCCCTACATAAGGGTAAACTTAAAAGAAAAATTCCCCGCGTTTTCGGTTACGAGAAAAATACGGCGTGACGGAGCGAGGTATTTCGGGCCGTTTATGGGCGGAGTAAACGCCAAAGACACGCTCGAAATCATAAACACCGCTTTTTCGGTAAGAACCTGCGACGTAAAAATCGACCCCGAAAAACCGCGTAAAGCCTGTCTCGAATACCATATAGGCAAATGCCCCGCACCGTGCGCGGGGCTTTGCGACGAAAAGGCTTACGCCGAAAAAGCCGCAGAGGCGGTCGATTTTTTGTCGGGTGCGGACGAGAACGTAGAAAAGATTTTAACGGACAAGATGATGAGGTTTTCCGCGCTCGAAGAGTTCGAACTCGCGCTCTCGTATCGCGACAAACTCAAAATGCTCGAAAAAATAAAGTTGAAGCGTATTACCGCTCTCAATAAGTTCGTCGATATGGATATTATCGGTACGGCGACCAACGGGCTTTACAGTTCGGCGAATATATTGTTCGTCCGCGGCGGAAGAATGCAAGGGGGTAAGAGTTTCGCGCTCGAAGACGCGTCGGACGGCGACGGCGAAAGATTACGCGGCTTTATAACGGGTTATTATAAAGACGGCGCGGAAATACCCGACGAGATACTCGTATGCGCCGAAATAGACGATCGCGAAGCGGTAGAAGAATATATCAAAGCGGTTTACGCGAAGACGGTAAGGATTTCCGTTCCGCAAAAGGGCGTAAAAAAGCAACTGACCGATATGGCGAAGAAGAACGCTGAAGACTATCTCGAAAAAGAAATAGACAAGATAAAGCACAAAGACGATATGACCGTAGAAGCCTGCAAGCGGCTTAAAGAGATTTTGTCGCTTAAACGCTATCCCCGCAGAATGGAATGTTACGATATTTCGCATATAAGCGGCGTGGATAAAGTCGGGTCTATGGTCGTGTTTATCGACGGCGAACCCGATAAAACGTCGTACCGCAGATTCAGAATAAAAACGGTAGAGGGCAACAACGACTTCGCGTGTCTTAAAGAAGTGCTTAAACGCCGACTCGATAAACTCAAATCGGACGAAAAGGATAAATTCCCGCGACCCGACCTGATTATAATCGACGGTGGCAAGGGGCAACTTTCCTCCGTAAAAGCCGTTTTCGACGAAGAAGGTTGCGACATAGACCTTATTTCTCTTGCGAAACGCGAAGAAGAAATTTTTACCGTGTACGATAATACTCCCGTGGTTTTGTCGCACAGGGATTATTGCCTTAAAACTTTGCAACGTATCCGCGACGAGGCGCACAGATTTGCGATAACGTATCACAGAAAAACGCACGTAAAACACAATCTCGAATCCGAACTGAAAAAAATCGAAGGCGTCGGCGAAAAGAAACGAAAGGCGCTTTTCGACAAATTCGGCTCGGTGGAAAATATAAAAAGAGCAAGCGAAGACGAACTCGCCAAAACCGAAGGAATCGGCAAAACGCTTGCAAAAACCATAAAGGAGTATTTCAACGAAGATGAAAAATAGAGTTATAACTACGCCCGCAGAGGAAATTTCGGTAAAAGATTTTGCCAAAGCCTTGGATCTGACCGTTGCGTACGAGGGCAGAAATACGGTAAAGTTACAGTCTATCAGCGTATCACGTCCGGGACTTTTCTTGTCGGGCTATACCGAACATTTCGACGATACGAGGGTAGAAGTCATCGGACACGCCGAAAGCGAATATCTGCGCGGAATGGACGAAAAAAAGAGATATAAACTCATAAATAAATTATTGGCGACGAAGTTGCCTTGCCTTATAATATCGCGCGGACTCGATTTCGTGCCTGAAATTTACGAACTTGCGGCAAAATACGGCTGTCCGCTTTTACGATCGGATAAAATAACGACGGTACTCATAAACGATATAACGGCGTATCAGAGCGAACTTCTCGCTCCGACCGAAGTCGTCCACGGCGTTTTGATGGACGTTTTCGGCATAGGCATACTTATAATCGGCAAGTCGGGTTTAGGTAAGAGCGAAATCGCGCTCGAACTCATAAGCCGCGGACACCGCCTCGTGTCGGACGACAGCGTAATCGTCAAAAACATAAACGACCAACTCGTCGGTAAATCCCCCGAAATGACGAGATACTATATGGAAATACGCGGAATAGGCATTATCAACATACAGCAGATGTTCGGTCCGGGGTCTATCCGACCGAGCGCGGAAGTCGATATAATAGCCGAACTCTCCCCGTGGGAAGAAGGCAAAAATTACGACAGAATAGGTACGGAAGACGTTTACGAGGATATGCTCGGCATAGACGTATTGAAAGTCGTTATTCCGGTAACGCCCGGACGGAATATCCCCGTAGTACTCGAAACCGCCGCGAGAAAATACCGCTTGAAGCAAGCCGGTTACGACCCCGCAAAGGCGCTAATGGAAAGCGTTTTCGGCTCGACCGACGATTGAAAAACTTATTAACACGAACGTACGTTCTTGTGGATAACTCGCCTTAAAACGGCGGGTTATCCACATTTTTTATGCACCTGTCAACAGCGAAAACGCATAATCCCGCATAAAATCTACGATTACGGGTTTTATTCACAGACATAATGAATTATGCAGGTTTTAAGTGAATATTATCTATCGTGGAGCGTTGTGCGGTGAAAAAATTCGTTGCCTTTTGTCTTGCGTTTATGGTCGTTACGTTGTGCGTGGCGTGGGTCAGAATAGCCAAAGAAACGGCGGAAAGTCCTAAAAGCGATATAGTCGTCGTTCTCGACGCGGGGCACGGCGGAATAGACGGCGGAGTTACGGGCATCAAGACGGGCGTTAAGGAAAGCGAATTAAATCTTAAAATATGCAAAGAGTTGAAAAAGTCGCTCGAAAAATCGGGAATAAAAGTCGTTATGACGAGAACGGGCGACGGCGGCTTGTACGGCTCTGCGACTGACGGATTCAAAAAAAGAGATATGCTCGCGAGAAAGAAAATCATCAACGGCTCAAACGCGAGTTGTTTCGTGTCGGTGCATATAAATTACTATTCGTCGCCGTCGAGGAGGGGCGCGCAGGCGTTTTACAGAGAGAACGACGAAGAATGCGAGCGGTTTGCGGGCATAATGCAAAAAAATCTCAATACGCTCGGCGGACAGACGCGTTCGCTTGCTCCGCTCACGGGCGACTATTACGTCCTTAACGAAGCCGAACCGACGGCAACGCTCGTCGAATGCGGATTTTTATCCAACGAAGAAGACGAAAAACTTCTGCTTACCGACGAATACAGAAAGGAAATCGCTCAAAAGATCGCCGACGGCATTATGGAATATTTATTCGTCGGCTCAAGTCAGAAATCTCGATAAAAACACTTTACTTTTTGCGAAAGAAAGATTAAAATGCGGGTATGTATAAACTCGAAACGCATTTGCACGTCGCGGGCACTTCGCCTTGCGCGATCGCCGACGAAAACGAAATCGCCCGGATATATA
>ERZ507033.1362-NODE-1362-length-9741-cov-7.387879_pt1 | contig 9741 bp, 10 predicted proteins | sample MGYA00512874_ERZ507033 | MGnify/ENA metagenome assembly ERZ507033
GTGAACGGCGTTACGGCAAACCCACGCGTATTCACGCTGAAAAAACTCTGCGATGCGCTGAACATCACACTTTCAGAATTTTTTGACTGCCCTGAGTTCAACGACATGGACGAAGAAATAGAATAAAAATTGCGCGCAGGCGCAGCAAAACGCAGACACTTATGTGCCTGCGTTTTCTGCGTCATGGTGAAACTGAAGCACTGGGGATAAAGCAAAACCAACTTGAAGCTCTGCGCGGCGGGTTCAAGTTGGGGAGGGGAGCAAGGAAGCGCGGACGACTTTTGATGCAGAACATAAAAAGTCGTCGCAAGCGATGCATTGCTTGCGACGTCGTGGAACACCCGGCTAATTTTGAGGATAAAGAAACAACCAAATCGAAGCCCAACGAAGTGGGTTCGATTTGGAAAGGAAGAGCAAGGGAGCGCAGACGAAGAATCCGGCAACTCTAAAAGAGCTGCCGGATTTTGAACGGAGCGGACTTTGCTCCGACGTGGTGACCCGTACGGGAATCGAACCCATGTTACCGCCGTGAAAGGGCGGTGTCTTAACCGCTTGACCAACGGGCCTGGTAGCGGCAATCTGATTCGAACAGATGACATACCGGGTATGAACCGGCTACTCTACCAACTGAGTTATGCCGCCATGTGGTCAAAGGATTTCGGCACCGCCGAAATCAGCTTCATTATTGTATCCGAACAGGCGGTCATTGTCAAGACATTTTTTCGTTTTTTTGCTGGAATTTTTGGCAATACTTCCTCCGAGGTGAAAATATATGGCTTTTCTCAAGAAATGTCTGCTCTTCTGCATCGGCGGCGGGGCTTACGTGGGGTTGGAGCTGCTCTGGCGGGGGTACAGCCATATCAGCATGTTCGCGGCAGGCGGGGTGTGCTTCCTGCTCATCGGGCAGCTGGGGCAGGTGCAGCCCGTTCTGCCCTGGCCGCTGCGGGCGGTTATAGGCGCGGGGATTATCACCATGGTGGAGTTGGCGGCAGGACTGCTGGTGAACCAGCACTACCAGATCTGGGACTACCGCGGCCGCCCCGGGAATTTTCTGGGGCAGATATGCCCCGCCTTTACCCTGCTGTGGATTCCGGTCGCCCTGATGGCCATGGGACTGTACCGGTGGCTGGACTGGCGGCTTGACCGGATGCTTGGCGTGTAGAGACGGATATGCCCCCGCCCAAAAGGGCGGGGGTATGTCGGTTATTTGTCGTATTCGGGGGAAAGCGGCGTCACGACGGGGGTACCGTCGGGCTTGAGCAGGGGCGTCAGCCCGCCGCCGTAGCCGCTGGACTGCCACAGATAATTCACGCCGGTCTCCCTGTCTACCCAGATCTGCAGCGTGGTGAAGCTGCCCTGAGAGTAGATTTTTACAAAGCGGTCGCTCTGCCTTGCCATGGCTTACTCCTTCGTGCCTTCCACAATGCCGTTTGCCAGACCTACCAGACCCTGCATCTCGGAGGGAATGATGATCTTGGTGGCCTTGCCGTCGGCGACCTTCTGCATGGCCTCGATGGACTTCAGCTTGATGACCTGATCGCTGGGGGCGGACTTGTTCAGCATTTCCAGAGAATCGGCAAGCGCCTGCTGCACCTTGCGGATGGCTTCGGCTTCGCCCTCAGCCTTCAGAATGGCGGCCTGCTTCTCGGCGTCGGCGCGGAGAATGGCGGATTCCTTTTCGCCCTCGGCAATGAGGATGGCGGACTTCTTCTGGCCCTCTGCCTGCAGGATCGCCTGACGGCGGTCACGCTCGGCCTTCATCTGCTTCTCCATGGAGTTCTGGATGTCCTGCGGCGGCAGGATGTTCTTCAGCTCCACGCGGTTGACCTTGATGCCCCAGGGATCGGTGGCCTCGTCCAGAATGGAACGCATTTTGGTGTTGACCACATCACGGGAGGTCAGGGTCTGATCCAGTTCCAGATCGCCGATGATGTTACGCAGGGTGGTAGCCGTCAGTGTCTCCATGGCCGCCATGGGCTGCTCCACGCCGTAGGCGTACAGCTTGGGGTCGGTGATCTGGAAATACACGACGGTGTCGATCTGCATGGTGACATTATCCTTGGTGATAACGGGCTGAGGAGGATAGTCCAGAACCTGCTCCTTCAGGCTGACCCGGCGGGCAATGCGGTCAATGAAGGGGACCTTGAAGTGCATACCCACGCCCCACACGCTGTGGAACGCGCCCAGACGCTCAACGACGTAAGCCCGGGACTGCTGGACAACGGAAATGTTGGTAATGATAACGATGAACGCAATTATAACGATTGCTAAAATCACAAAAGTCATAGTAAAACCTCCATGTAATGATTGATTCTCTTCTTAACGATTTCAGACGGTGACGGCAGCCTCTACAGGGGTCACATAGACCTTCACGCCTTCCACTCTGTCCACCCGGACTTCGGTTCCCACGCTGATGGGGTCGCCGGAGGTGCTTCTGGCCGTCCACTCCATGCCGCCCAGCTTTACCTGACCCCGTGCCTCCACATTGTCAATATCCGCCGTGACGCGGCCAACGGAGCCGACGACGGAGTCCACATTGGTGGCCGTGACCTTGGAATTCAGGAATTTCTTTGCCAGTGGCCACAGCAGCGCCAGCAGAACGCCGGATACCACCACGAACAGCGTGATTTGCAGCCACACCGGCGCGCCCAGTGCGGCGCACAGCAGCGCGACCAGCGCTCCCAGCGCAAACCATATGGAAACCAGATGGATCGGGCAGGCCGCCTCGGCGATCAGGAACACCACCAGCAGCACCAGCCAGAAAAAAGCAGCCGATTTCATGTTGTAATCTCCTTTCCATGATAGTGACTTCATTGTATCAGAGATACGGTGAAGTGTCAACAGACTTTCCGGGGTGCGCCCTTTGCCGTGATGTCTGTTTACGGCCTTATTATACCCCCTGCGCGGGGAAGCGTCCATAGCGGCAGCGGCAAAATAGACGGGGCTATTTCCACTCAAAAAGAAAAATAGCGGCGCAGGCAAATGGGGTGCATTTCTATACCGCCCAAGCACCCCTTGCCTCTCCCTTTGGGAGAGGTGGCTGAGCGAAGCGAAGACGGAGAGGGGAGGCGCCGCAGGTGACTGCAAGGCCCTCTCAGTCGCCTGCGGCGACAGCTCTCCCGGAGGGAGAGTCAAGGCTCTGGGGCTTTCCACGCATAGAAAAAACCAGCCGCCTTTCAAGCGAAAGGCGGCTGGCGGGGTATTTGCTTATTTCTTCATGGCGATGGCCTGCTTGGCCTTGGCGGCGATGCCGTCGGCGTTGATGCCGTAGGCGTCGAGGACCAGCGGGGCCTTGCCGCTGCGGCCGAACTCATCGTTCACGCCGTGGCGAACGACGGGGATGGGATAGGTCTCGCCCAGATACTCGGCCACAGCCGCACCCAGACCGCCGAGGACGTTGGCCTCTTCGGTGGTGACGATCGCGCCGGTCTCCTTCGCAGCCTTCAGAACCAGCTCGGTGTCGAGCGGCTTGATGGTGTGCATGTCGATCACGCGGGCGGAGATGCCTTCGGCAGCCAGCTTTTCCGCGGCGGCCAGCGCCATCTGCACGTTCATGCCGACGGCGATGATGGTCACGTCGGTGCCGTCGCGCAGCGTCGCGCCCTTGCCGAGCTCAAACTTGTAGCCGGGGATGGAATCCGTCACGGTCTCGACCGCCAGACGGCCCAGACGCATGTAGGCCGGGCCCTCGTAGCCCACGAGCGCCTCAACAGCCAGCCGCATCTCGTTGCCGTCGCACGGGCACAGGACCAGCATGCCGGGGATCGCGCGCATGATGGCGAAATCCTCGATGCACTGGTGGGTCGCGCCGTCTTCGCCGACGGACAGACCGCCGTGGCTGCCGACGACCTTGACATTCAGGTGCGGGTAGGCGACGGAGTTGCGGACCTGCTCCCACGCGCGGCCGGCGGCAAACATGGCGAACGTGTTGACGAACGGCTTGAAGCCGCACAGGCTCATACCGGCGGCAACGCCGACCATATCGGCCTCGGCGATGCCCATATCAAAGAAACGCTCCGGGCAGGCGGCCTTGAAGAACTTCGTCATGGTCGCGCCGGCGAGGTCTGCGTCGAAGCAGACAAGATCGGGATATTTGTCGGCCAGGGCGGCGAGCGCCTTGCCGTAAGCCTCACGGGTTGCGATTTTTTCAGCCATTGTTTAACCCTCCAGTTCCTTGATCTGCGCTTCGAGCTCTGCCTTGGCCTGGGCCCACTGCTCATCGTTGGGCGCCTTGCCGTGCCAGCCGGCGTTGTTTTCCATGAAGCTCACGCCCTTGCCCTTGATGGTCTTGGCGAGGATCATGGTGGGCTGACCCTTGGTCTGCTCGGCTTCCTTGTAAGCGGCTTCGATCTGGTCAAAGTCGTGGCCGTCGATCTTGATGACGTGCCAGCCGAAGGACTCGAACTTCTTGTCCAGCGGCTCGGTGGGCATGACGTCCTTCGTCTCACCGTCGATCTGCAGACCGTTGACGTCGACGCAGGCGCAGAGGTTATCGAGATGATACTTGTTGGCAGCCATCATGGCTTCCCAGACCTGACCCTCGGCAACTTCGCCGTCGCCCAGGATCGAATAGACGCGGTAGTTCTTGCCCGCGACCTTGCCGGCCAGCGCCATGCCGACGGCAACGGAGATGCCCTGGCCCAGAGAGCCGGTGGACATATCGACGCCGGGGACGTATTTCATTTCCACATGGCCGGACATATGGCCGTCGATGCGGCGGAACATCTTGAGATCCTCGACCGGGAAGAAGCCGCGCAGCGCCAGCGTCGGGTAAACGGCGGGCGAGCAGTGGCCCTTGGACATGACGAAGCGGTCACGCTCCGGGTCATGCGGGTTCTTGGGATCGACGTGCATCTCGGCAAAGTACAGATACGTCAGCACGTCCATGCAGCTCATCGAGCCGCCCGGATGGCCGGAAGCAGCGTCGTGTACCATCTGGACACCGAGAAGACGCGCCTTGGCAGCGGTCAGCTGAAGTTCCTTCCGTTTGGATTGTTCCATATGAATTTCCTTCCTTTGTTCATAGAATGGGAATGTCCTGCGTTTGTGTGGGATTGATTTGCCTGCGCGGGAAATCCGTTTTGCTTTTTGTTGCATTCCACCATCTATCATACTAGATTCCCACGCGTTTTTCCAGTGGTATTCGTAAAAAAATCTGTTTTTTTCGCCGCTGCCTTTAGTTTTTGAGGCTCTGCATCGGGGCCGGGATGCGGCCGCCGCGGGCGATGAAGCCGGCAGAGGATTCCGGATGCACCGGCATGATGGGCGCCGCGCCGAGCAGCCCCCCGAACGAGACCTCGTCGCCGACCTGCTTGCCCGGCGCGGGGATCAGGCGCACGGCGGTCGTCTTGGAGTTGACCATGCCGACGGCGGCCTCGTCCGCGATGATGGCGGAGATCGTCTCCGCACTCGTGTCGCCCGGGACGGCGATCATGTCGAGACCGACCGAGCATACGCAGGTCATGGCCTCCAGCTTGTCGAGCGTCAGCACGCCGCTTCTCGCCGCGGCAATCATCCCCTCGTCCTCCGACACCGGGATGAACGCGCCCGAAAGCCCGCCGACCGAGCCAGAGGCCATCAGTCCGCCCTTCTTGACCGCGTCGTTGAGCATCGCCAGCGCCGCCGTCGTCCCATGCGTGCCGCAGACCGCAAGGCCCATTTCCTCAAGAATGCGCGCCACGCTGTCGCCCACCGCGGGCGTCGGCGCGAGCGACAGATCGACCACGCCGAACGGCACGCCCAGCCGCCGCGACGCCTCCTGCGCGACCAGCTGGCCGACGCGGGTGATGCGGAAGGCGGTCTTTTTGATGCATTCGGCCACCTCGTCAAAGGGGCGGCCCTTGACGGCCTGCAGCGCGTGATGCACGACGCCGGGGCCGGAAACGCCGACGCTCACCACGGCGTCAGCCTCGCCCACGCCGTGGAACGCGCCCGCCATGAACGGGTTATCCTCCACCGCGTTGCAGAACACGACGAGCTTCGCGCAGCCAAGCCCGTCCCGGTCCTTTGTAAGCTCTGCGGTCTGTTTGATGGCCTGGCCCATGAGGCGCACGGCGTCCATGTTGATGCCGGCCTTGGTCGTGGCGACGTTGACGCTGGAGCAGACCAGCTCCGTCTCGGCCAGCGCCTGCGGGATGGCGGCGATGAGCCGCCGGTCGCCGGAGGCCATGCCCTTGTGTACAAGGGCGGAGAAGCCGCCGATAAAATCGACGCCGCAGGTCTTTGCCGCCTGGTCCATGGCCCGGGCGAAGGGGACAAAGTCCTCCGTCTCACACGCGCTCGCGACGAGCGCGATGGGCGTGACGGAGATGCGTTTGTTGACGATGGGGATGCCGAGCTCGCGCTCGATCTGGCAGCCGGTGGCCACCAGATGCTCGGCCTGACGGCAGATCTTGTCGTGGATCTTCCGGGCGCAGGCGGCGGGATCGGGATCGGCGCAGTCAAGCAGGGAAATGCCCATGGTGATCGTGCGGATGTCCAGATGCTGGTGGTCGATCATATCGACCGTGGACATGATATCAGAGTGGTTCAGCATGGCTCTCCTCCCGGTCAGATGGTGTGCATGGCCGTGAAGATATCCTGCCGCTGCATGCGGATGGACAGGCCCATCTCGTCGCCCTTGGCGGCGATGCGGCTCTGCACGACGTCAAATTCCGGTGCGCCCGCGGTCCACTGGGTGAGCATGATCATGGTGAACGTGCCCTCCATAATGGTCTGGCTGATCTCCACGACGCTGATGTGCAGCTCGGCCAGCAGCGTGCAGACCTCGGCGATGATGCCGACCCGGTCCGGGCCGACGACGGTGATAATGGCTTTCATTCGGGATTCCTCCTGTGTTCGGATATGGAAAAAGGGGCCGGATGGCCCCTTTTCAGTTCGGTTGGATCAGAATTTGGTGTGCTCGGCCAGCCAGCTCTTCAGCTCGCTGATGGGAATGCGGACCTGCTCCATGGAGTCGCGCTCGCGGATGGTGACGGCGTTGTCGGCCGGGGTCTTGTCGTCACCGACGGTCGCGAAGTCGACGGTGATGCAGTACGGCGTGCCGATCTCGTCCTCACGGCGATAGCGCTTGCCGATGGAGCCCGTGTCGTCGTAGTCGAGCATGAAGTCGCTGCACAGATCCTGATAGATCTTGCGGGCCGGCTCTGCCAGCTTCTTGGAGAGCGGCAGGATGGCTGCCTTGTACGGCGCGAGCGCCGGATGCAGGTGCAGCACGACGCGCACGTCGTTCTTGGCCTCGTCGATGACCTCCTCGTCATACGCCTCGCACAGGAAGGCCAGCGCCACGCGGTCGCAGCCGAGCGACGGCTCGATGACGTAGGGGATATAGTGCTCGTTCGCTTCCTGATCGAAATAGGTCAGGTCCTTGCCGGAGGCCTCCTGGTGCCGCTTCAGGTCATAGTCCGTGCGGTCGGCGATGCCCCAGAGCTCGCCCCAGTCGGTGAACGGGAACGCGTATTCGATGTCGGTGGTGGCACGGGAATAGAATGCCAGCTCCGCCGGCTCATGGTCGCGCAGGCGCAGGTTCTCGTCGTGGATGCCGAGGCTCTTGAGCCAGTTCACGCAGTAGCCCTTCCAGTAGGCGAACCACTCCAGATCCGTGCCGGGCTTGCAGAAGAATTCGCACTCCATCTGCTCAAACTCACGGGTACGGAAGGTGAAGTTGCCCGGGGTGATCTCGTTGCGGAACGCCTTGCCGACCTGGCAGACACCGAACGGGAGCTTGCGGCGGGTGGTGCGCTGGATGTTGGCGAAGTTCACGAAGATGCCCTGCGCGGTCTCCGGCCGCAGATAGCAGGTCGAGGAGGAATCCTCGGTGACGCCGATGGCGGTCTTGAACATCAGGTTGAATTTGCGGATGGGGGTAAAGTCATGCTTGCCGCAGACGGGGCAGACGATGTCCTCGTGCTCGGCGATGAATTTATCCATCTCATCGAAGCTCATGGCGTCGACGTTGACCTCGTGATGCTCCTCGCCGATGAGCTTGTCGGCGCGGTGGCGGGCCTTGCAGGCCTTGCAGTCGAGCAGCGGGTCAGAGAAGCTCGAGACGTGGCCGGTCGTGATCCAGGTCTGCGGGTTCATGATGATGGCCGCGTCGAGGCCGACGTTGTACGGGCTTTCCTGCACGAATTTCTTGAGCCAGGCCTTTTTGACGTTGTTCTTGAACTCAACGCCGAGAGGGCCGTAGTCCCAGCTGTTGGCCAGACCGCCGTAGATCTCGGAGCCTGCGAAGACAAAACCACGGTTTTTGCAGAGGGCAATGATCTTGTCCATGGACTTTTCACTGTTTTTCATCATTCTTCTCGTCCTCCTGACGTAAATGATCAAGGATTTTATCCTATTATTATAATGAAATACGCCGTAAAGTCAACCGCGCGGGGAGAAATTTGAAAGACCTGTTTTGTTTTTGCGCGGATTGTGCTATACTCTAAAATGCATTTTCAGAAATATTTTCCCCGGAAAGGACTTACGAAGCTTGAAAACCATCGGAAGAGTGATCTTATCGGCGATCCTGCTGGTGCTGACCGGCCTGCTGATCGCGTTTGCAAAGGCTGCGCCCGGCGCTGTCTTTTCGTTTTATCCGGCCTTCTCCCGCGCGGCGCTGGGCACGGTCTGCTCGGTCTCCGCGCTGGTGCCTATCGCGCTGTGGGAGGTGCTGGCGGCCGTGCTGGCGCTGTGGTTTTTCTATACGCTCATCCGCGTGTTCACGAAGCGGCGGAGTCTGCTGCGCTGGCTGGCGGGCGTGCTGCTGGGGGTGAGCGCGGGGCTGTTCGCGTTTGTCGGGCTGTGGGGGCTCAACCATTTCGGCCCCTCCGTCGGGCAGACGCTGGGGCTGGATGTGCGGGAGTATTCCAAGCAGGAGCTCATCGCCGCCACGGCCTATTATGCCGCCCAGGCGAACGAATACGCCGCCCGCGTCGACCGCGATGCCGACGGCAAGACCGTCTATCCCGCCTTTTCCGAGCTTGCGGCCCAGGCCCCGGCGGGCTATGCGGCGCTCGCAGAGCGCTATGAGCAGTTTACGGGCGCGCTGGACCCGGTCAAGCCGCTGGCCTCCTGGCGGCTGTTCAGCCAGACGGGAACGACGGGGATCTTCGTCTGCTTCACGGCGGAGGCCTGCGTCAACCCGGATACCTATACCGCCTGGATCCCCTATACCATGTGCCACGAGCTGGCCCACCGCCAGGCCGTCGCCGCCGAGGACGACGCGAACTTCTGCGCGTACCTGGCCTGCATGGCGTCCGGCAGCGACGATTTTTGCTATTCCGGCGCCTTCGGCGCGTATGTCTACTGCCACAACGCCCTCTCCAAGGTCGACAAGACCGGCGCCAGCCAGATCTGGTCGACGCTGTCCGACGGCGTCGTCACCGACCTGCGCGCGGCGAACGAACACTACGCCCAGTATGAGGGCAAGGTGCAGGACGCGGCGCAGAAGGTCAACGATACCTATCTCAAGGCCTTTTCCGAGGAATCCGGCGTCCAGAGCTACGGCGAAGCCGCCGATCTTCTGATCGCGTGGTATCTAGAAAATAATGCTTGACAAATCCAGCGGGATTCGCTATAATAATCCCGCTGATGGACAGTTAGCTCAGCTGGTATGAGCACATGCTTGACGTGCATGGGGTCACAGGTTCGAGTCCTGTACTGTCCACCATCTAGTAGAACCAAAAAAGATATCTACGCGAAAAACCCAGAAGTTTCAACTGTTTCGCCCCATAGGTACACAATGTGTCATGGGGG
>ERZ507033.1364-NODE-1364-length-9725-cov-4.136298_pt1 | contig 9725 bp, 9 predicted proteins | sample MGYA00512874_ERZ507033 | MGnify/ENA metagenome assembly ERZ507033
GCCCCGTCAAACTTACGAACCCTCCGGCCAAGGGCCGGTCAATCCTAAGAACCTTCCCCCCTGAACCTTCAGAAACCCGGGCTGTGAGGCCCTGATATAAAACATATAAAGGAAACCATTATGAACAGTGACTTTAGAAAGATTCCCATTGCCGTCATCGGCCTGGGCCTCATGGGAGGCTCCTTTGCCAGAAGGCTGAAAGAGCTGGGCCATCCGGTGATTGGCCTGAACCGCACGAAGAAGGTGGCGGAAGAGGCGCTGGCCATGGGAATCGTTGATTCCATTGATCCGAAGGATTTGAAGAAGGCAGAAATCGTCATCTTCTGTACGCCGGAGAGGGGGACTCTTTCTTTTATCAAAGAGCATTTGTCCCTTCTTCATGAAAAGGCGGTGCTCACGGATATTGCGGGCGTGAAGAACGGCTTTGCCCAGGAGGTGGCCGCCCTTCTGCCGGAGGGCATGGATTTCGTTTCCGGCCATCCCATGTGCGGGAAGGAAGGGGCCGGGCTGGCCCAGTCGGACGGCGCCATCTTTGACGGTGCCAATTATGTGCTCATTCCGGAGCCCTGGAACAGGAAGGAGCATCTGGAGCTGGTGAAGGACATGGCCAGGGAGCTGGGCTGCGCCCATGTGCCGGTGGTGACGGCAGAGGACCATGACCGGGCCATTGCCTACACCAGCGACCTCACCCATGTGGTGGCCACGGCGCTCATGAACAGCAGCTCCTATTCAGAGAAAACGAAGTATTTCATCGGCGGCTCCTTTCGGGATGAGACCAGGGTGGCCGATATTAATGGAAAGCTGTGGACCTCCCTTTTCCTTTCCAACAAAGATAAGCTGCTGGAGGAAATCGACCGGTTCAGCGCTTCCCTCCAGACGCTGAGGGAGGCCATTGCAGCGGAGAATGAAGAGGAAATTACCGCCTTTCTGGAAGAGGCGGGCAGAAGAAGAAGGGAAATGATGCATCGTGGCAACAGTTAAAGTAAATTTAGGAAAAGATTCCTATGAAATTGAAATCGAGCGCGGCCTTCTGGACAGGGTGGGCGAAAAAATCCGATCCCTCACGAAGGCGGAGAAAATCGCCGTCATTACCGATGACCATGTGGAGCCTCTCTATGGGGAACGGATCCGGAAGGTGCTGACCGAGGCGGGCTTCGACGTGCGGGTCATCGCCATTCCTGCCGGCGAGGCCAGCAAGAACATGAAGGTCCTTTCTGATGTGTACGACGCGCTGTCGGAGTTCAATATGTCCCGCAGTGATGCGCTGGTCACCCTGTCCGGCGGCGTGCCGGGGGACCTGGGCGGCTTTGCGGCAGCCACCTACATGCGGGGCATTCCTTTCTTCCAGATCCCTACTACCATCCTGGCCCAGATCGACAGCTCCGTAGGCGGCAAGGTGGCTGTGGACCTGCCCAGCGGGAAGAACCTGGCCGGCGCTTTCTACCAGCCGAAGGGCGTTTTCATTGATCCGGACCTTCTGAAGACCCTGCCCACCCGCTACGTGCACGATGGTCTGGCGGAAGCGGTGAAGTACGGATGCATCGGGGACCGGGAACTTTTTGAAATCTTTGAATCCCTGGAAACGGAAGAGGATCTGGAAAAGCATATAGAGGAAATCATTCTCCACAGCGTGCTGCAGAAAACGAGGGTGGTGGAAGAAGATGAATTTGACACCGGCAAAAGGCAGGTCCTCAATTTCGGCCACACCATCGGCCACGCCGTGGAACGGTATTTCCACTATTCCACCTTCACCCACGGCGAAGGGGTAGCCATTGGCATGAGCCTTTTGACGGAACAGACGGAAAAGATGGGCCTTACGGAAAAAGGCACCGCCAGCCGTCTCATCCGGGTGCTTCATAAGCTGTCCCTGCCCACATCCATCGGCGTGCCGGCAGAGGATCTCATTCCCCAGATTATGCATGACAAGAAGAGAAGGGGAAAGAAAATCACCCTGGTGGTGCTGAAGAAAATCGGGGAAGCCGAGCTTCTCACCATTTCCACCGATGAACTGTCCCGGTATATTGTGACAGAGTAAGGAGGTTTCCATGAACATCACCATCCGCCCTGCGCCCCTTGCCGGTACCTTACGGGTGCCTTCCTCCAAAAGCATGACCCATCGGGAAATCATTGCCGACGCCCTGGCTAAGGGGGAGACGGAGGTCACCGGCGTGACCTGGTCCGAAGATATCGAAGCTACGGTGCGCATCCTTTCCCTCTTTGGCGCAGCCATTGAGAAAAAGGAGGGAAAGGAAGGCATAACCCTTTCCATTCGGGGAGGGCTTGCGAAGCAGGAAGGCCTACTTCATGCCGATGCCGGCGAATCGGGCTCCACCCTCCGCTTCCTCATTCCCCTGGGTCTTTCCTCGGGAAATCATGTGGTGTACACCGGCCGCGGACGGCTGTCGGAGCGGCCCCTGACGCCCTACTATGATATGTTTGACAGGAAACAGATTTCCTACCATACCGAAGGCGGCCTTCCTCTGGAAGTGCAGGGCACCCTTCCGGGCGGCGCCTATGAGCTCCCCGGAAATGTGAGCTCTCAGTTCTTTACAGGCCTTCTCTTCGCCCTGCCTCTGGCAGATGAAGACTCCACCCTTCGAAGCACCACGCCTCTGGAGTCCAAAAGCTACGTGGATATGACCCTGGACACCCTTTCTCGCCACGGCATCACCATCCGTGAAAAAGAAGAGAGCCTGTATGAAATCCCGGGACGGCAGCACTATAAAACCGGCACCTTCGCTGTAGAAGGTGACTACTCCCAGGCCGCATTCTGGCTCACCGCCGCCCTTTCCGGCGGCACCATAGCCCTTACCGGCCTGTCGGACACCTCCCTTCAGGGAGACCGGGCCATTGTCACCCTTCTGAAAGATATGGGCGGTCATATAGAAAAGAAGGAAGGCCGCCTTCTGGCAGAAAAAAGCAGCCTCCACGGCATCACCATGGACGCGGAAAATGTGCCCGACCTGGTCCCCGCCTTCGCCGCCCTGGCCGCTGTGAGCGAAGGAGTGACAGAAATCATCCATGCCGGCAGGGTGAGGCTCAAGGAATGCGACCGCCTCCATGCCATGGCGGTGGAACTCACCAAACTGGGGGCAGAGGTGGAAGAAAAGCCGGAAGGCCTGGTGATCCGGGGAAAACCCGTCCTTTCCGGCGGCACCGTATCCTCCTGGAACGATCACCGCATAGCCATGGCCCTGGCATCCATTACCCCGAAACTGACGGGCCCCCTCACCATAGAAGGCGCAGAAAGCGTAAAGAAATCCTATCCCCGCTTCTGGGAAGACTTCCGGAAAGTGGGAGGGAAGATAGTAGAGGCATAGCGGCGCTTGCCGGTATTCCCAGACGCAAGGGGAAGGGTTCTTAAGATTGACGGGGCTTTCGCCCCGAAGGTTCTTAGGGGTGACACAGCCTGCGGCTGTGAGGGTTGCGGTGGGCGCCTGTCGGCGCCAGTATAAATGCCGCCTTCGGCGGCAAAACGCCGAGATACATATCTTGATGATGAATCCAAAAGCATCAAGCCGGAATCAGCCAGAAGCTGGAAGCTGATAGCTTTCGCCTCTACGCCCAGCGGGCCCTTCCCGCCGATGGGTATTTACCACCGATTGTCTCAAATATGCCGTGTACCGAGATTCTTCGCTTCGCTCAGAATGACTGTGAGGGCGGGAAGGCAAGCACGTAACGCTGACTTCTTATGGACAAGCCCCTGTGAGGCGTGAGGGTTCAGGCGCCTTTCGGCGCGGTCGGGATCGGGACCTGGGCGGTGCTTTCCAGTATTCCCGAAGGGGCCTGCGCCTGCGGCGCAGAGGGGCGTATGGCATCCATCGGGCCTCCAGCCCTTGGTGCCAAGGGTTGTGTAGAAAGGTTGCACCCCACAGGGGAAACGACTCACTATGATTTGTGCGTCGCTGGCGCTCCTGCAAATCATGTTCGCTGTGCATCGCTTCGCTCAGGGGGCCGCCGATTGGCGGTCAGGAAAACGATAGAGTATCAAATCGGTGCTTTACCTCGTACACCCTTTCCCGCTGCGCGGGAATTCCCCTCAAGGGGAAACGAGAAGTATGGAGAGGAAAAACAGAGAGTCATATATTTCATGTACCATTCCGCAGTTTCCCCCTTTGGTGGTGAACGCAGTGAGCCAATCACCAGAATGCTTAACATGCTATATGACGCAGAAAGCCAATCCCGTAACGCTGACTTTATACTCATCGCCCGCAGGGCGCCACCACAACCCTCGGGGCCAAAGGCCCCGTCAAACTTAAGAACCCTCCGGCCGCGAGGCCGGTCCATCCTAAGAACCTTCCCTTCCGAACCTTCTGAACCCTCTGAACCCTTTGAACCCGGGCCGCGGAGCGGCCCCATGCCCCTATTTTATGCATAACTTCTTTAGGTACTCATAGAAAATTTCGATATCAGCGATCTAACACAATTTATACCTTGCGGGAATAGGGGTTTTGATATAGAGTATATATTAATAAACCAGTAACCCAGTATAAAGGGTACACTTATAGAACGAATGTAAATTCAGGGATAAGGGGAGATGGGTATGGCTTTACCGGCATTGCTTTTTGCGCTGCCTCTGGTGACGGCACTGATTCTTCTGGTGAACCGGAATCCGGCGGTGAGGAATACGCTGGTCCGTGTGTCGGCGCTTCTGATGGGGGTCCTTTCTGTGGCTGTAGGGGTCATGTATTTCGGACATCCTTTCAAAATCGGTGTGGATTCTCCGCTGGTGCGGTTTCTGATGATGGCTGTGGACGGCCTGGCTGCACTGACGGTTCTTTATTTCTGTGTGAAATACAAGCGCTATCTCACCGCCCTGCTGGGGCTTGCCCAGTTTTTCCTGATTGTGGCCTTTGAGTTTCATGCAGGCAGCTATGCCCGGTCGGTGTGGGATTTCAATATCGACAATCTGTCCATTATCATGATTCTCATTGCCGGCATCATTGGCGGTCTCATTGCGGTGTATTCTCTGGGGTACATGGCGGTGTATCACAGGAAGCATGTGGATGTGAAGGACCGCCGCTCTTTCTTTTTCTTCGTGGTGTTCCTTTTCCTGTCAGCCATGTTCGGCCTGGTCATGTCCAATAATCTTCTGTACATGTACACTTTCTGGGAAATCACATCGCTCTGTTCTTTCCTTCTCATCGGCTATTCCGGTACCAATGAGGCCATCCATAATTCCTTTAAGGCCCTGTGGATGAATCTTCTGGGAGGATTGGCCTTTGCCATGGCCATTACCTATCTGGGAGAGCATTTCTATACTCTTGAAATTTCCCAGCTTCTTTCCATGGGCATGCAGGGGATGCCTGTGGAGCCGGTGGTGGCGCTTCTGGTGTTCTGCGGTTTTACGAAGTCTGCCATGATGCCTTTCTCCGGCTGGCTTCTGGGGGCCATGGTGGCGCCTACGCCTACGTCGGCCCTGCTCCATTCTTCTACCATGGTGAAGGCCGGGGTGTTCCTCATTATCAAGCTGGCGCCTATTCTTGGAAATAACCACGCCGGCATTATGGCCATGCTGGTTGGGGGCATTACGTTCTTCTTTGCTTCCTGCGCCGCCATTTCCCAGTCCGACGGGAAGAAGGTGCTGGCTTATTCCACCATTTCCAACCTGGGCCTCATCGTGTGCTGCGCCGGCACCGGTTCCTATGAAGCAGCCTGGACGGCGATTATGATCGTCATTTTCCATGCCGTGGCGAAGAGTCTTCTTTTCCTCACCGTGGGAACGGCAGAGCAGCAGCTGGGCAGCAGGAATCTGGAAAGCTTCGACGGCATTTTCAATTCCATGCCCCGCCTGTCCCTGTGCATGGTGATCGGTATCTGCGGTATGTTCCTGGCCCCCTTCGGCATGCTGATTTCCAAATGGGCGGCCATGAAGGCCTTCGTAGACGCAGGGCAGCCCCTGCTGCTTCTGGCGCTGGTCTATGGCTCTGCCACCACCCTGTTCTATTGGACGAAATGGCTGGGCAAGATTACCACCTATATACCGACCAATGAAAACCGGGAGAAGGGCATCCTTGGAGTGGAATGGACGGCGCTGAAGACCCTGGCGGCCCTGACCCTGGTGGTGTGCGTTCTCTTCCCGCTGATTTCCCAGTACATGGTCATCCCTTATCTGGCTTTAATGTATAGAAATATTAATGATGTCATTGCCCAGTCCAACCTGTGGATTATGTCGGTGATGGTGTTCCTTCTCATTATCCTGCCGCTGCGCTTCGGCAAGAGCAGGAGGAAGAAACAGGTCATCACCAACCTGTCCGGCGAGAACCTGGGGAGCGACGTGGCTTACCGCGGCGCTGCCGGGCGGATCGTGCCGGTGCAGCTTCGGAACTGGTGCCTGGAGTCCTGGTTTGGTGAAAGGCGGATGACTCTCTGGGGGTACACGGCCTGCCTGGCCTGCGTGCTCATGGAGCTGTCACTGGCAGCAGGAGGTGTGTTCCATGTCTGATTATATGATCAATGTCATCGGCGCCCTGCTGTATCTGCTGCTGGCGCCGCTTCTGGGGGGCCTCCTTTCCGGTCTGGATCGCAAGATTTCCGCCCGCATGCAGCGGCGGGGGGGGCCGCCTCTGCTGCAGCCTTTCTACGATTTCGGAAAACTTTGGGACAAGCAGCCCATAGCCGTCAATAAGGCGGAGGGATTCTATGTATTTGGTTTCCTTCTCTTCGTCCTTCTGTCCGGCGCCTTCTTCTTTGCAAGGGGCGACATTCTGCTGGTGGTCTTCACCCTGACCATGGCCAGTGTGTGCCTCATCATTGCCGCCTATGCCACTGACTCTCCCTACAGCCAGGTGGGGGCGGAAAGGGAGCTGGTGCAGACCATGGCCTATGAGCCCATGCTTCTCATGGCAGCCCTGGGTTTCTATCTGTCCGGCGGCAGTTTCAATATCCGGGAAATCATGGCCTCCGATACCATGAACATTCTGCGCATGCCCGGCATTTTCCTGGGCCTCTGCTACATTCTTCTCATTAAATTCAGAAAATCGCCCTTCGATATTTCCATGTCCCATGAAGCCCACCAGGAGCTCATCGGCGGTGTGAAGACGGAAATTTCCGGCCGCACTCTGGGCATGGTGGAAATCGCGGAGTGGTATGAAGATGTGTTCCTCCTGGGACTGGTACTTCTCTTCTTCGTCACCTCTTCCCCCTGGACTTTGATACCGGGCCTTGGCGTATGTGGTCTGGTGTTCTTCACGGGCATTCTGGTGGATAATTCCTGCGCCCGAATGAAATGGGAGAAGATGCTGGCTTCCACCTGGCTTTTCTCTTTTCTGGCCGGATTTATTAATGTGGCCTTTCTCATGTATTTCAAATAAGGAGGAATCGTTATGGGATTTGAAAAGAAATCGCCCTGGCTCATCCATTACGACGGCTCTTCCTGCAATGGCTGCGATATCGAAGTGCTGGCCTGCCTTACGCCTTTGTACGACGTGGAGCGGTTCGGCATTGTGAATACCGGGGACCCCAAGCATGCGGACATTTTCCTCGTCACCGGCGGAGTGAATGCCCAGAATCTGCCGGTGGTGCGGCAGATTTATGACCAGATGCCGGAGCCTAAAGTTGTGATTGCCGTAGGCACCTGCGCCTGCACCGGCGGCGTTTTCCGGGAATGCTACAACATGCTTGGCGGTATGGACAAGGCCATTCCGGTGGACGTGTATGTGCCGGGCTGCGCCGCCCGGCCGGAGTCCATTATTGCCGGCGTGGTGAAGGGCCTTTCGGTGCTGGAAGAAAAGCACAGGAAACTGAAAGCCACCGGAAACCACGGCGTACCTTTGGAAAAACCGAAAGCCTTTGGCACCTATGGAGAGGAGGACAAACATGAAACAGCAGGTCATTGAAATCAGGAGCGAAGACCTTCTGGAAAGGACGGCCCGTTTCAAGAAAGAAGGCTGCCGTCTGGTGCAGATCCTCTGCACCCGGGTGGAAGAGGGCTATGAGCTTACCTATACCTTTGACAAGAACTATTTCCTCTATCATCTGCGCCTGATTGTGCCCCTTTCCGGCTCTGTCATGAGTGTCACCAGCCTTTACTGGTATGCCTTCGTCTGGGAAAATGAAATCCATGACCTCTTCGGCCTGGACATCCGTTTCATTGCGCCGGAGGTGGACTACGGCGGCCATTTCTACCATCTGGCCCAGAAGACCCCCTGGCACGACCTGTCCGGCGCCGTCCATGCCAAACGGGCGGTGAAGGTCAATCTTCGGAGCGGCCTTGGCATTGATGCTTCTGTACATAAAGATACAAAGGAGGATTGATTTCAAATGGCAGAAATAACCACAGTCCCCTTTGGACCCCAGCATCCGGTACTGCCGGAACCGATTCATCTGGATCTGGAACTGAAGGATGAAAAGGTTGTCCGGGCCGTGCCCTCCATCGGCTATGTCCATCGCGGACTGGAAAAACTGGTGGAAAAGCGGGATTTCAAACAGTTCATCTATGTGGCAGAAAGGGTATGCGGCATCTGTTCCTTCGGCCATGGCTGGGGCTATGCCAAAGCGGTGGAAGGCCTCATGAACATCGAGATACCGGAGCGGGCCAGCTGCCTGCGCACCCTGTGGCATGAGCTCTCCCGGCTCCACAGCCACCTTCTCTGGTTCGGCCTGGCCGCCGACGCCATGGGATTTGAAAGCCTTTTCATGCATGCCTGGCGCATCAGGGAAATGGTGCTGGATATTTTTGAAGAAACCACAGGAGGCCGGGTCATTTTCTCGGTCTGCAAAATCGGCGGCGTAAGAAGAGATATCACCGACAGCCAGCGGAAAATGATTCTGGAAAAAATGAAGGAACTCAAAAAAGAAATCAGCCAGATGGCCATGGTATTCCTCTATGACAATACCATCCAGAGCCGTTTGGAAGGGGTAGGGGTCCTTTCCATGAACGATGCCATGGACATGGGCTGCGTAGGCCCCATGGCCCGGGCCAGCGGCCTTCCTGTAGACTACCGCATGGCTGAGGATGAAGGCTTCTACAAAAAGCTCCATTTCCATCCTGTCACTGAAACCGCCGGCGACTGCCTGGCCAGAGTGAAGGTGAGGCTGGGAGAACTGACCCAGTCCATCGACCTCATCTGCGGCTGCCTGGAACTTCTTCCGGAAGGAGCCATCGAAGCACCGGTCAGAGGCCTTCCCCCGGCAGGCGAATATTTCACCAGGGTGGAACAGCCCCGGGGCGAAGCCCTTTACTACGTGAAAGGCAACGGCACAAAGAACCTGGAACGGTTCCGCCTCCGCACTCCCACCAACGTCAATCTGGCAGCCCTGGTGAAAATGCTGAAAGGCTGCGAACTGGCAGATGTGCCAAATATCATCCTCACCATCGATCCCTGCATCAGCTGCTGTGAAAGATAAGGAGGCGTCCCATGAGTTTTCTCATTTATATGAAACAGGCCCTTTCCAACCTGTTCAAACCGCCGGTCACCACCTCCTATCCATTAAAGCCCAAAACCTTTAAGCCCCATGACCGGGGCCGGGTGATCAACGACATCAGCCGCTGCATCCTCTGCGGCCAGTGCATGCGCACCTGCCCGGCCGGTGCCATTACCGTGGACCGCACCACAGGCATATGGAAAATCAACCCCTTCGCCTGCGTCCAGTGCGCCGGCTGCGTGGAGGTATGCCCCAAGAAATGTCTCCACATGGACCCGGAAGCGGCAGCACCGGATGTGAAGAAGTCAGAAATCATCCTCCAGGTGAAGAAAGAAGACGGTGTGTCCAGAGTGCAGCGC
>ERZ507033.1366-NODE-1366-length-9710-cov-3.980425_pt1 | contig 9710 bp, 8 predicted proteins | sample MGYA00512874_ERZ507033 | MGnify/ENA metagenome assembly ERZ507033
CCGTGCCGATGTGGGCATCGCCATGGGTGCGCTGGGCTCCGATGCCGCCATTGAGGCCGCAGACGTGGTGCTGATGGACGACGACCCGGCCAAGATCGCGCTGGCCATGCGCATTGCCCGCCGCACCCTGCGCATCGTGTACCAGAACATCGTGTTTGCACTGGCCATCAAGTTTGCCTGCCTTGTGCTGGGCGCGGTCGGCATGGCCAGCATGTGGACCGCCATTTTTGCCGATGTGGGCGTGATGGTGCTGGCCGTGCTCAACGCCACCCGTGCCCTGTACACCAAGGACCTTGCCCGGAAAAACGAACCGTAAGGCCCATCCTGTTTCATAGCGGATCTGCCGTGCATCCTGCGAAGGATCCACGGCTTTTTTTATCCGGCGCACAGCGGCCCCATCCGGTCTTCCGCAGCAGCTGCATGACGGCTGCGCGCGCTGCGCTGTGAGAGACGCAGGATGCCGGCTTTCATGCACCAAAATCCCGCTCCATGGCTGGAACTTCCGCATTCCAATTTCTTCCGGAAATGATTGCTCTTTCGCCGAGAACGTGGTAAAATGAAAATCTGACACTCAAAAAATGCACATTTTTATCAGGGTGTATCTGAAACATCAAAAATTCAGTCTATTTCTACATAAAGGGGCCGTTTGGGGCAACGTTTTCGGAAGAGCAGGTGTTTTGTGCTCGGTTGGAAGCGTTTTCGTAAGCAGAGTGCACCGAATGGATATGGGCAAAAAGGCCGTTCCGGCAGTGTGCACTGCTTATGAAAACGGTTCTCCGTTCAAAACAAGAGGAAGGATGGAAATATGAAGCTGTTTTCCTACCTGTCTGTGGCGGTGCTGCTTCTAAGCAGCATCGCACTTGCAGCGTACTCCCCGGATCTGCTCTCGGCGCTGATCGTTGGTCTTATGTGCATCATTGCACTGGCCGGGTGCATCCATGGCCTTTTGCCGACCATCTCCATTACGAGCGGTCTGCTGAACGGCCAAAAAAGCATCCGCAAGGCGTCTGAGACCGAAGGCAGCTCCGCATGGGTCGCGGCCCTGCAGATCGAACGCTTTTTTCAGCAGAAGACGCTGGACGGACTGTTTGAGGAATATCGTGAAAAAGTGCAGCATCAGCGTGAGACCGGGCAGATCGTCAGTGATCTTGACGAAGTGCTCAATGAGGACGTACTGGCGCTGCACACATGGAAAGGCGTCATCGCGCAGCTGCCCGGCACCCTGACCGGTCTGGGCATCCTTGGCACCTTTGTGGGTCTGCTGCTGGGCCTGCGGGGCATCAGCTTCGTCACGGTGGAAGCCGCACTGGGCAGCGTGCAGTCCATTCTGGCCGGCATCAACACGGCATTCTACACCTCCATTGCAGGCGTGATCCTGTCGATCCTCTTCAACATCACAAACAATGTCCTGCGCACGATCATGAATCGTGAGACCGGGCTGTTTCTGGAAGAGTTCCACAAGTCGGTCATTCCCACCACCGACGAGCAGGCGCGCTACAGCAGCCGCCGCGAAGTTCGGCAGATTCTGGAGCTGCTGGAGCGCCTGCCCAGAAATGCGGGCAACGGCGTTCTGAGCCGCGAGACGGTGCAAAGTGCGGGCCTCAACGAGCGCGTACTGATGCCGCAGATCCTGGACGGCCTGCGCAAGAACGAGTTCACCTTCTTCCTGCAGCCCCGATATGATCTGAACACCCGCAGGGTGGTCGGTGCCGAAGCACTGGTGCGCTGGAACCACCCGGTGCTGGGCGTGATCTCGCCCGCCGTGTTTATTCCGGTGCTGGAAAATAATGGTTACATCACCAAGCTGGACCAGTACATCTGGGAGGAAGTATGCAAGACCATCCGCGTATGGATCGATGCGGGAGTCCGCCCGGTCCCCATCGCGGTCAATGTTACAAAGACGGATATCCTGGCCATCGATGTGGCGGAGTTTTTCTCCGAAATGCTCAAAAAGTACCGTATCCCGCCAAAATATCTGAACATTGATATTGCAAAGTCTGCCTATCTGGAGACCCATGGTGCGCTGAGCGATACGGAAGCACAGCTGCAGCAGATGGGCTTCCGGGTGATATTGGACGGCTTTGACGGCGACTATGTGGAACTGAGCGCACTGGGCGGCTTTGGCACCGACCTGCTCAAGCTGGATCTGCGCAGCGCTGCGCTGCAGAATAAGAACGATGTGCTGCCCGGTATTTTTGCACAGGCCCGCACGCTTCGGCTGAATCTGCTGGCCGAGGGCATTGAAAGCACCGAGCAGCTGAACGTGCTGCGCAAAGCCGGCTGCACCGAAGGACAGGGATACCTCTTCTCCCGTCCGCTGTCGGTGGATGAATTTGTCAGGATCCTGAAAGTGGGGCACTCCGGATGAAAACGAGAAAACGCAGACAGGATCCGGATGCAGAATACAATTTCTGGCAGTCGGCGACCGATATGATGAGCGCCCTTGTGTATGTGCTGCTTCTGATCATTGCACTGCTGGGCCTTTATCTTCTGAGCGATTATACCGGCCTCGAAGAGCCCTCCTCTTCCAGTGAGGAGGCCGCGTCCAGCGGCTGGCATGACGATGACTACGACGGCTGGCACGATGGCGGCGCCGATGATGACCCCGGCGATGGCGACGGCGACGGACGATACGATCAGCAGATCATCCAGACCGGCGGCGGTGGTGGCGGCGGCTACGACGAGGACGGCGTTAAGGCCGCCGTGTTTGCCGAGCTGATCGATGAGGAGACCGAGCGGCGCATTCAGGAAACCGGTGTGCGCTTTGAGCTGTACCGCACGGATACGGCCCATCTGATAAACGGCAGCCTGCAGACCCTGAATACCTACTACCCGGAAAAGATCAGCTACCGGGAGTATGAGACCACCGGGGAAGGCACCTTCTATCTGCCGGAAAAGATCTGGCAGGGCAGCTACTACTTCCGTCAGCTCAGTGAGCCGGAAGGATACGACGCGGCAGCGGACACCTACTACGATGTGGACCGCATGTACGACTGGCCGGAGCCCTACATCGTGCAGATCCGGGTGGCTCCCTGCAAAAACATCATCCGGCTGCAGATGAACGATGCCGAAACACAGCAGCCTGTAGGCGGCGGCACCTTCCGGGTGATCGCAGCCGAAGATATCATCACAAAGGATGGCACGGTGCGCTATACGCAGGGCCAGCAGGTGGATACCATCACCTGTGACGAAGCCGGCTACGGCGAAAGCGTGGAATTGTATCTTGGCAGGTACACGGTGCAGCAGCAGTCGTCCCCCAACTACTACACCACCATGCAGCAGGATCTGGATGCAGAAGTGGAAAAGAAAAACGGCAGCGACCCGGAGCTGCACAAGATCGATACCGAAAAGACCAGGATCATTCTGAACGTCACGGACGAGCTTACTTCCTCTGCTCTGGAGGGTGCAGTCTTTACGGTGACAAACCGGCGCACCGGCAGCACCCAGACAGTGGCGACCGATGGGGCGGGCCAGATCCGTCTGACCGATCTGGATAAGAGCACGACCTATCTTATCCGCGAACAGCAGTCACCGGGAAACTACCGTCCGGATGACACGGATCACACGGTGATCGTCGCTGCGGACGGCCGCATTGACGGTGCAGGCAGCACAACGCTGGACATCACCAACCGGCTCCTGCGGGTATCCATCTCTGCTGTGGATACGGTGCTGCGCAGCAATACGGAGGGCGAACAGCTCTCCCTGTACAACGAGCAGGATCAGCTGATCCGGAGCTGGACGTCCAGCGATTCCGGCCAGCTGTTCACCGATCTGACCGAGGGCAGCTACTATGTGGTACGCGGCAAGGCAGATTCTGCAAATGCCCAGAAATATCCCTTCACTGTACAGGATACGGCAAGTACGCAGAACTGGACCGTGCCGGTGTTTACGCTGCGCAGTGCGGTGGCTCTGGCCGTTCTGGCTGTGGTCGCCGCCGGTGTGGTCTGGCTGCTGGTGTTCCTGTGGGGCATCCTTGCACGCCGCCGCAAGGCGCGGAAAGCTGCTGCAGCTCAGGACGAGACCCTCGACCAGAGCGAAAATAAATCGTAAAGGTGGTGAGAAACAATGGGCAATGACGAGATCCGCATCAGCGACCTGCTGTACACCGTCTTCAAACACCGGAAGACGATCCTTGTGCTGGGCCTGTTGGGCTTTTTCTGCGGATTCGTGTTCAGCGGCGTCTCCTTTCTGCGGAACAGCCGTACCAACTACGCGGTCAATTGTTCCGTTGCGATCACCTCCCAACCCTCTGCAGACGGCGTTGTATATAATAATTCTGATTATCTGAGTTCAAACACCTTTTATCAGACCCTGGATATGATGGACGCCGCGACCTTTGTGATGAAGAGTGAGCGCACCCTGCAGGCTGCCATTGATCGTGCAGGCCTTGTATCGGTCACAACACAGGATGTTTCTCAGAATCTGCAGGTGAGCCGCTACAATGAGACGCAGGTGCTGCTGCTTACCTTGACCTGGAACAATGCCGAGGCCGGCGTCCAGCTGATGAATGCGCTGGTGGATGCCATCAAGGAGATCCTGCCGGAAACGCTGATGATGGGCTCTGTGGCCATGATCGATGCTCCGGAAGCAGCTTCTACAACGGGCGGCGGTGCCGGCCAGTACGTCCGCCTGTGGGTGATCTTCTGTGTGCTGGGTCTGGCCGCCGGTGCGGGTCTGGCGGTGCTGGAGTTTTTCCTGCGGCCCACCCTGCTGAATGTGAAGGACGTGGAGGACGTCCTGAAGCTCGAAACCTTAGGCAGCATCCCCAAGGACAACAGCTACTTCCAGAAGAACATGCAGCTGTTGAGCGAAACGCACCGTGCGGATGCCGATGCCGTGCAGAACTTTGCTTCGGCCGCGCATATCCTGATCAACCGGTTCGGCACCACGGCAGAGCCGCACTGGTTCTATGTGACTTCGGCTGAGGATGGAGAAGGCAAGAGCACGGTGGCGGCCAATCTGGCCCTGCAGCTGTCCGATATGGAAAAGCGCACCCTGCTGCTGGATCTGAACACCCGTGCTCCCCGCCTGGGCGGAATGTTTTTGCAGGATCTGCCGTACAGCCGGACACTGAATGCCCTGTACAAAGGCGAATCTGCCGAGCCGGAAGCGGTTATTTCGCTGACCGGCTATCTGGACCTTCTGCCGATGGTGCTGGAACCCGATGCGGTGCCGCTGGATGCCGCCCTGTTCGACTTTTTGAAACCGATCATGGAGCCCTACGAGTATGTCATCATTGATGCTTCCTCGGTGGGACGTTCCTCGGATGTACTGCGCCTGAACAAGCTGGCAGACCATGCGCTGTTCGTTGTGCGTCACGATGCCACCCCGCTGTCTGTCATACAGGATGCCATTGAAAAGCTGAACAAGTCCGGTGTGCAGCTGCTGGGCTGTGTGGTCAACGAAGTGCAGTCGCTGGAAATCTTTCCGCTCCATCCAGAGCACGTCGCAGCTCCTATCCGGAAGAAAAAGAAGAAACCGGAGAATGCCGACAGCCCGCTGCCGGAGGACCTGCTCCGTCCGGCAGATTCCGCGCTGGAGCCGACATGGAAACCGGCAGGAGATGGCCGAAGCGTGATGGACGAGCTGACCGATGATCTGCAACGCAGCCAGAATACCCGGAGCGATGATGAGATCATGTGGGAGCTGCTCCGCATGGGAAAAGATGGCAGCTGGAAGCGGCCTGAGCGGAAGCCGACAGCGGACAGCAGCACTGCCCGGCAGCCGCAGTCCGTTCCGGATGCACCGCCGGCTTCGGGGGCGGCTCCGGTCCCCCAGCCTGTGCCGGAAACGCCGGCTGCACCCGTGCCGGCAAAGAAGCCAAAGACCGTACCGGAAGCACCGCCTGCGCCCATACCGGTGGAGAAGCCGAAACCCGTACAGCCGGAGCCCGAAGCGGAGTCCAAGGCCGGTCTGCTCCCCTGGGCCGAGCCGGAACCCGAACCAAAGCCAGAGAAGAAGCGCAGCCGTGCACCGAAGCCGGCTGCTGCACCCAAGCACGGCAAAGCATCCAGCCGCGGCGGACTGGGGCTCTGGGGCAAAAAACCGAAACACTGAGAACCGAAAAGAGACAAAAAGCCCACAGGTCAGATGGATTTCCGGCCTGTGGGCTTTGCTTTGCCATATTCGTGCAGGTTCTGTTCCGGTTTAGCGGCAGACCGGGTCGGCGGCATCGTAAAGGGCCTGCGCCATGCGGCTGGCATCCTCCGGGGTCATCAGGTCCTGCACCACGTTGCGGACGGCAGTGCCCACTGCAAATTCGTATTTCGGGATGGAGAACCGCTCCGGGGTCTGGTTTATCACCCCGCGCTGTCCCAATCCAAAGCTCTTTTTGGAAGTGTTCATCCACGGGAAGATGCTGTAGTTCTGGAAATCCTCATAGGCATCCACAATGGGGGAGGTGCCGCCCAGACGAACCAGCAGGGAAGCCACATCCGCAGAGTAGTACCTCACCGGCGAGGATCGCAGGCTGATCCGCAACGAGGTGTTCCGTTCGGTGGAGTGGACCATGCTGGACCGGGGCGTCATCGACGAGGAGATTGCAGAGCAGCGCATCCTGCCCCGCCTGCCGGAGCGTCTGCACGATGCAGCCCGTGGACTGATCGAAAAGTGGGATGACCCCATCGTGCCGGTGGAGGGAATGCTGGAGCTTTTGCAGGCACTGAAAGCAAAGGGCTACCGGCTCTACCTGCTTTCCAACGCTGCCACCCGTCAGCCCATCTACTGGGCACGGGCAGAGGCCAGCAAGCTGATGGACGGTGCCCTGATCTCCGCAGAGGTCAAGCTGCTGAAGCCCGACCCCCAGATCTACCGCACCTTCCTGCACAAGTTCGCCCTTCGCCCGGAGGAATGCGTCTTTATTGACGATACGCCCATCAACGTAGAGGGCGCACTCTACGAAAACATGGCAGGCATCGTGTTCAACATGGATGTTCCTGCCCTTGCCGAGAGCCTGCGTGCTCTGGGCGTAGAATGGTAATATCTCATTTGGAGAAATGCTTATGATGATCTGGATCGGTTTGATACTTTTGATTTGTGCCGGATTCTCCGCTTATGCAGGGGCATCCCAGTTGGAACAGGCAAAACAGCGTGCGAAGTGTTCTCTGGACGCTTTCACGGAACGAAGAAACGGGGTAAGCTGCATCTGTTTGGCAATCCTGTTTGTGATCCTTGGAATTGGCATCAACCTGTGACGGCGCATTTCTCCCATCCCCATTTGCTTCTTCCAAAGCCTGTCTGATGGGATTGCTGCTGAACCCTCACAGCGATAGCCCATCGGTGGTTTTGAAAGATAAATATTCCTTCATTTTGTCACTGCATCACAGCAGCAATAAGAGCGGAACCTTGCAAAAGGCTCCGCTCTTATTGTTTAAGAAAGTATTGCATTTCGAGACGGAAAGAATATACTTATATTAGCTCAATTCCAAGGTTGGCATGGCGTTTTTCTCCAATCTAAAAATTTCAAACCGCGGACAAAAAGGACGCATTGTTGTGGCAAGCAGTGCAGACGTATATACATCTGCTTATTTTGCGCTGCAAAATGCTTGTTGGGGAGTGCCCCAAACCCCTTTGATCTGCATTTCTCAATGCAGGCTGCGCGTCCCGGCGGGACGCTTTTTACCCGGTGATGCTCTCCGGGTCGTTGAGGACTTGCATGAGATAGAAAGCGGCTTCTGCAAGAGAATCGTACTTCATCTGGTCCGGGACAGGCGCATCCAGAAGCGTAATGCCCCATTCCTGCATACATTCCGCAAGCTCCTTCTGCACCAGCAGTGCAGCCTCCCGGCGCACCTCCGGGGTCACTGCGTCGTCCAAAACGTAGTCAACGTTAAATTTTCCGTTGCGGTCCTCGGTCAACTCCACCATGGAGTAATGCTCCTCCCAGTAGTGGCAATACCAGACCCTGCCGCCAATTTCCTCCATGTCGGAGCGCAGATCTTCTTCATCGCTCCATTGCGGAATCTCGGAAAGAATGCTTTGCAGCTGCTCATACGCCTGCTGTTCGGCTGGGGTGACTTTTTTGCAACGGTATTCCTGCTGGATAGTGCGCTGCCAGTACAACGCCAGCTTACCCTGTTTTGCCCTCTCGATTGCATCCTGAATGTCGGCTAAAATGCTGTACCGTGGTTCTCTCATTTTGACACCTCCAAACAATCAACTCTTTGGGAAACAATATATCCTATAAGAACGATTATAACCGATAGGATTGCAAAAGAAAAGCGCACCGGCTAAATTTCAGCCGATGCGCTTGCAAAGTTTGTGGTTTATTCCTCGTTTGTGAGGTAAGGGAGATTGCTGATATAGGTGTCCAGCAGATCGAGCGCCGCTTTTTTCTGGATGGGGGTCAAACCTTCCAGTCGCTTGCGGATCTCGTCATCGGTCACATGGGATGCACTGGGAACCAGATCACACAACAATGTGTCGGCGGAAATATTCAGAGCATTCAGAAGTTTGACGATGGTGGCAAGACCGGGTTCCTTTAAGCCACGCTCTACCATACCGATATAGTTGGAGGAAAGCTCGGATTTTTCCGCAAGTTGTTCCAGCGTCAACCCATGCTTTATACGCTGCTCCCGCAGTCTCTGTCCAAAAAGCTCTTTCATAGCGCAACCTCATCCTATCGTATTCTTTACACTCCATAGAATACCTATTAAACGCATGAACATACACAATCGAAAGAGATGAACAATTTCGTTAAAGATTGAACTAACGAAAAAAAGATTGCCGGAAGCAGACCTCTTACGGTCAACTCCCGGCAATTTGTTCTTATCGAGCCTGCTCGTTCTCCTGTGCTGGCTTTTCTTCCGCAAAAAATCGTTCCACGTTTTTCTGTGCCCGAACCAGTTCCTGCATCTCATTCCTTGCCTTGCGGTAGTCCGGGTAGGCGGCTTTCTTCTTGGTCAGCAGTTCTGCAAACTCCGCATCCAGTTCCTTAACCTTCGGCAACTTTTGCATCTCGGCCTCGTCAAAGGCAGCTTTCGCCGCCTTGTGCAGAGTAATCTCCTCCCGGTGGGCTTCCAGAAAGGTTTTGCTGTACCCGGCTTTCCGATAAGCAGCGTACACATCACGGGTCTTGGCATAGTTGATGATGTGAGTTTTCAGCACGGCGATTTCGGTCAACCTCGCTTCTGCCGCTTTGATGGAATCCCCCATAGCATGATAACGTTCCGTTGCCGCCGTCGCACGTTCCCGTAGCTCTTCTGCGCTGTTGATTTTCTGCTCCTGTAAAAATAGCAGCGTTTTGGACATCTCTTTCAGATTGAACTTAGTTGCCCACTTTTTGTAGCCGACACTTTTGCCTGCCGCCATTTTTCCCTGAATGTCCACCAGCAACTGGAAGGACTGCTCTTGGGGCGGCTGCTTCTGGTACGGCTGGTGTTTTGCCTTGCCCTCCAGCACCGCCTTGATCTCATCCTCGCCATAGCCGGTGCCCAGTGTACGGAACCGGATAAAACGTTTCTGCCCCTTGCCCTTCACCGACGTGTACTTGCCACGTTTCACCTCATATCCCTGCCGCTCCAGCTTTTGCAGAAAAGTTTCGTAATCTCCCGGCTTTTCTGCAAGGATGGTGTCGATGATTCCGCACAGGCGGTCACGATTGCTCTCTTTCGGCGGGTAGACAATGCGCTTTTGACGCTCCCGATAGGGCTTCTTCTCAATGACGGACAACTGGTGTTCCAAGCAAATCAGGTCACTCAACCGCTGCACTG